>Ga0256410_1000035_pt1 | contig 295085 bp, 223 predicted proteins | sample PhyWR1_FD_185983 | JGI IMG/M metagenome (GOLD analysis project Ga0256410, IMG submission 185983) | Leaf surface microbial communities from wheat plants in UC Gill Tract Community Farm, Albany, California, United States - DLSL W.R1 | ecosystem: Host-associated > Plants > Phyllosphere >...
GAACAGAGCAGTCAAGCCCGCCAGAGCCGATGGTATTGCCGTAACAGGTGGGAGAGTAGGTCGGTGCCTTTTTTTATACAGAAGCCCTTGCTAAACAGCAGGGGCTTTTTTGTGCGCTAAACTTTTTGGATTAATTGTTATTGTATCGATTCTTCTTATATAAGCTAACTTAAAATCCTAAATTTATTATATATTTGAAATGCTTTTATTTCAGCACTGATGTCACAAATAACGATTATAGAATTAGCAGAACGTTTAGGTTTATCCAAGTCAACAGTATCACGAGCTTTTCGGGATGGTAATGATATTAACCCCAATACAAAAGAACGTATTTTAAAAATGGCGGATGAATTGGGATTTTCACCCAATATGTATGCCAGCAACCTAAGAGCTAATAAAAGCAATACGATTGCGATCATTATTCCTGAATTTGGTAATAAATTTTTTAGCCAAGCGATTAAAGGTATTGAACTGGTAGCTCGATCTAAAAATTATCATACTTTAATTTATGTGACGGATCATCGGGTAGATAAGGAAGCATTAATAATCAGATCGCTGATCAATGGTCGCGTGGATGGGGTCATTATGTCTGCTTCGGGTGAAGGTCATGATCATAGTCATCTTCAAGTTTTAAAAGATAACAATATCCCCATTGTGTTTTTCGATAGAACTTACGATGATGTCAATACATCTTATGTAACAGGTAATGATTTTGAAGCTAGTTTTGCGGCAACGTCTCATTTAATCGAAAATGATTGTAGACGTATAGCCTATTTAGTGATTAATCAAAATGTTTCCATTGGAAAAGTACGTCTGGCGGGATATCGAGCTGCCTTAAAAAAATATCAAATTCCTTTTGATAAAAACTTGATTCTGGATACCGTTAATGAGTCTGATGGCAATATGGAAGATATTAAAAATCTGTATCGTATACAGCAACCTGATGGACTATTTGCATCGGTGGAACGCTTGGCCATATCAGCTATGCGTGTTGCCAAGAACGAGGGGATACGTATTCCTTCAGAAATGAAATTGATCTGTTTTTCTTGTTTGGATATTGCGGATCTGTTAGAACCAGCTTTAAGTGTCGTGAAACAGCCAGCTTATGAAATGGGTAAGATGGCGACAGAATATCTATGCCAATTGATTGCTAAACCGATTATCTTCTCTAACCAAGAAGTCACTTATCTTGAGTCTTCATTAATTTTTCAAAAATCTAGTAAAAAAAATCACTAAAAAGTTTGGATTTAACTCTTTAGCTTTCTATCTTAGATAAATATTGGGAACGTTCCCAATATGAGATTACCAATTGTAAAGGGATTTTTGCTTTTAATTTATAGTATATTTTTCGAATAGGCTATTTTTTTATACCAAATATTGGGAACGTTCCCATAGCTAAGTAAACCAATTATAAGGAGTTATGAAACATTACTTTATTTATGTATTTTTTAGTATATCGATTATTTTTTTTGGGTGTAAAAAAAATAATCCGAGTGCTGTAATAGTAGATGAAGAAATAGCTCCAAGTGAGGTCGGCTTACTAACAACCAATAAACTATTTAATTATTGGGATGAATCGATTACTTTCTTTTTTGATGTCAATAAGGGTAATAATGCATTGGTTTCCACTGACGGTTCGCTGTATCTACATATCGGTCTTATCACATCCAATAGTAAAGATCAGCACGATTGGAAAGAAGTTGCAACAGATTGGTCAAAAAATGAAGATGCCTATAAATTGACTCGTCAAACAGATGGTAGGTATAGCATTACGATCAATCCGAGTCAAGTCTTTAAAGGAATTAGCAGTAGTCAGGTTATTAAGATCGCGTTATTGGTACGAAATGCTGATGGGACTAAAGTTCAAAGAAATAAAGATGGTTCGGATATGTATGTTGACATAGCCACAAAAGGTGAAACGAATATTCTATTTTTAAAACCTTACACGCAACCTACATATTTATTAAAAGCGGAAAAAGATGCTTATTTAGTAAATGAAGAGCTCGCTATTGAGGTGTTGTCCACAGTAGCGGGTAAACTTTCTATTAGTATTGATGAGGTTGAACAAGAAAGTATAAATGGTGCATTGCACCATACATTTAGATGCAAGTTTGCTACTGTAGGTTTGCATCTGATAACTGCTCGTATTGAAGTCAATGGAAAGAGCTTCGTAAGACAATTACAGGTATTTGTTAATGATAAATCTGAAATTGCAGCATTACCAGCTGGTATCAATAAGAATGGTGTAACGATCGACAAGCAAAAAAAGACAGTGAGTTTTGCTGTAACGGCTCCAGGTAAATCAACTATATTTTTATTAGGCAGTTTTAATAATTTTCAGGCAGAATCAAAGTATGTCTTGAAACAGACGACTGATGGAAATACGTGGTGGTTGACCTTAAATGATCTTGATTTTTCAAAAAAGTATGCCTATCAATTTTTAATTGATGGTCAATTAAGAATAGCTGATCCATACAGCAATCTGGTTTTAGATCCCCTATATGATAGCAGTCTAGGAAATTCAATTGCTGATTTACCGTCATATCCAATACAGCAGACGACAGGTCAGGTCAGTATATTAGAATTGAATCGTGCGGAGTATCCTTGGAAAGTAGAGCATTTTAATAAACCAAATCCTTATGATCTAGTCATCTATGAGTTGCTCACGCGTGATTTTTCAAAACCACATAATTTTAATGCTATTCGCGATTCAATTCCTTATTTGAAACGACTGGGTATTAATGCTGTCGAATTGATGCCTGTTCAGGAAAGTGAGGGGAATTCAAGTTGGGGTTACAATCCTTCTTATCATTTGGCATTGGATAAGTATTATGGTCGTGCGGATGAACTGAAGAGTCTCGTAGATCATCTTCATCAGGCAGGTATCGCGGTAATCCTAGATGTGGTGCTTAATCATGCTTTTGGACAATCACCATTGGCTCAGCTGTATTTTCAAGGGCAAATATCAAATTCAAATAATATCTGGTTTAATAGGACGCCGACCCATCCTTTTAATGTGGGGTATGATTTTAATCATGAAAGTTACCATACACAGACGTTTGTGAAGGATGTCTTGAAATATTGGATCCAAGAATTTAAGATTGATGGTTTTCGTTTTGATTTATCAAAGGGATTTACACAGCAAAATACGGGTACTTCAGATAGTAACGTCGGCTCTTGGTCTGCCTATGATGCTAGTCGGGTTTTGATTTGGAAAAATTATCATGATTATCTTAAAACTCTTGATCCAAGTTGCTACGTCATATTGGAACATTTTGGTTCTGATCAAGAGGAGCAAGAACTGGCTGCGGAGGGGATGTTGTTGTGGAATAATTTAAATGGAACTTTTAATGAAGCAACAATGGGCTATAATAATGGTTCAAAATCGGATTTAAGTAGATTATTTGCTGAATCTCATGGTTTTCAAACACCTAATATGGTGACTTATATGGAATCACATGATGAGGAACGTATTCAGTTTAAGAATGCGCAGTATGGTTATGTGGATGAATCCTATTCTGTCAAGGATCTTACAACGGCATTAGAGCGAACCCAAGTGGCTGCAACATTTTTGTTAGCTAGTCCTGGACCTAAAATGATCTGGCAATTTGGTGAGTTTGGTTATGATGTATCGATTGACGAAAATAGTCGGACAGGTGAAAAACCACTGAAATGGGATTATTTAGCAAATGTTTCACGTAAACGGTTATTTGATCATTATGCAAAATTGATCCAGTTGAAAAGAGCAAATCCAATTTTTAGAAAAGCAAGATTATTGTTGTCTTCACTGCAAGAGGGATTAAAATATTATCTGATGACTGATGGTCATCAGACCATATTTGTTGTCGGAAATTTTGATACCATGAATAGACAATTTCAAATAACAGCAGGCTTAGCGGGGAATTGGTATGATAATATGGCTCAATCAAATCTAAATTGGGTTCAAAATGATCATATTATAATTAAGCCTGGCAATTATTATCTTTTAAGTAAAACTAAATTAATAAACTAAACAATAAAAATCAATTACATTATGAGCAAATTTACATTACGAGCTGTAATGACCTTTGGTCTTTTGATGATGCTTTGGGTGAATGCTTTTTCTCAAAACTCTTCACTTTCAGGTAAGGTGGTAGATAATAAAGGGGAAGTACTACTTGGAGCAACTATTATCATCAAAGGAAGCCCAATCTCGACAGCAACAAATCAAAACGGGGAGTACAAGATTAGTCAAGTACCATTAGGTAAGACAACTGTTACAGTCAACATGATTGGTTATAATTCTATGGATTTACCCATTCAGATTGTTAGTGGCGCAAATGTTTTGAATTTCACATTAAATTCGAGCACAAGTGATTTAGAAGAAGTTGTTGTGATTGGTTACGGTGTGGCCAAGAAAAAACAAATTACAGGTTCTATCTCTAGTGTAGGTCCTAAAGAATTTAATACAGGTGTGGTCAGTTCTCCGGATCAGTTATTGGCCGGTAAAGTTGCAGGTTTAACTGTGAATAGATCGGGTGGAGATCCTACGGCAGCATCAACAATTCAACTGCGTGGACCATCTTCATTGACTGCGAGTTCTGCTCCCTTGTATGTAATCGATGGAGTTGTAGGTGCAAATATTGAATTGGTAGCGCCGGATGATATTGTATCGATGGATGTGATGAAGGATGCCTCATCCACAGCAATTTACGGGTCACGTGCGGCAAATGGCGTTATTTTCGTGACGACAAAACGTGGTAAGGCCGGTAAACCTGTTTTGGCTTATAGTGGCTATGCTGCTATTGAACGTGTTGCAAATCGTGTGAATGTGTTAAGTGCTGCTGAGCATAAGCAATTTGTAGCAGACAATGGATTAACGGTCGCTGCTTCTGAGACGGGATTTGATACCGATTGGCAGGATGAGATAACACGCACGGGAGTTTCTCATAATCACAATTTATCGCTAACAGGAGGTTCTGAAGGTACACGATATAATGCTTCTGTTAATTATTTTAATAATCAAGGTATTGTGAAAAGAAGCGATCTGGAAAGGGTGGTTGCTCGTGTTGGTATCGATCAAAATGCTTTTGACGATCGCTTAAAACTAGCGCTTAATGTTGCTAATAGTATGAACAAATCTAACCATGTGGACTACGGCATCTTTAATGGAGCAGCTCGTTATCTACCAACTTCACCAGTACGTTCAGATGATGCCGCTTATGCCGCATATGATGGTTATTTTCAGGTGCCAGGAAGGACAAATTATTTCAATCCGGTAGCGATGCTGAACCAGCGTGATGAAGAACGAAATAACAACACCTTACTCGCCAGTTTGAAAGCTGACCTTACTATTTTCAAGGGATTGACCTGGACTAATGTCATCTCTTATCAACAAAATCAATTTGATAAGAAATATTATATGCATCGGACTGACTTTGATTCGAAAGCATTGGGCAGGGGTTTTGCGGAGCGCTCAAATCTGAAAAATATCGATAAAATTTTCGAATCTTATGTTAATTACAATGTGACCAAGAACCTTCATTCTTTCGATGCGATGGCTGGTTATTCTTATCAGAAAACAAAAAATAATGATGGAGTTGTTGCTTCTTCTGTAGGATTTATGTCTGACGATCTAGGGGGTAACAATCTAAATTTAGGGACATTGCCAGATGGTTATAATCCTTATAGTACCTATCCGTATATTTTGGAGTCTTTATTGATTTCAGTTTATGGTCGTGTGGGATACAATTATGATGAAAAATACTTATTAAGTGCTTCTGTACGCCGCGATGGTTCATCAAAATTTGGAAAAAATAATAGATGGGCGACATTTCCTTCAGTTTCTGGAGCTTGGAGAATTAGCAGAGAAAGCTTTATGCAAGACCAAGATTTGTTTAGCGAATTGAAGTTACGTGCGGGGTATGGTATCTCGGGAAATCAGAATATCGATCCATATCGTCAGATTATTATTTTCGGTCCTCAAAATGGTCAATTTTTGTATAACGGTAATTGGATGAATGCTTATGGTGTGAACCAAAATGAAAATCCGGATTTAAAATGGGAAAGTACATCCATGTTTAATGCAGGATTGGATTTTGAACTCTGGAGAGGTCGTTTGGGTGGTAGCATTGAATATTACAATAAAGAAACGAAAGACTTATTGTATGAGTATGATGTACCATCGCCACCTTATCAGTTCAATCGTTTATTGGCTAATGGAGCAAGTATGAGCAATAAAGGTGTGGAGATCACTTTAAATGCGATGGTTTATCGCAATAGTAATTTTTCATACAATACAACAGTCAACTTTGCCCGTAATGTGAATAAGGTTGGATCATTATCTTCTAATATTGAAAATATTGGTGTATCAGAGCGTTATGAAGGAAGTATTGGTCTTGATGGCTGGACAGGTCAAACGGCAGCAATTGTTTTACCAGGTCAGGCTTTGGGAACATTTTATGTGGCTAATTACATCGGTTATGATGCAACTGCCAAGAAAACAATTTATCAAAAACCATCGGGTGAACTTGTAACACAAGATCAAATTTCGGCACCTGATGACTATATGGTGATGGGACACGCACTTCCTAAATTTACCTATGGTTGGAATAATAGTTTTCAATATAAAAACTGGGATTTGAACTTCTTCTTACGTGGTATGTATGGCAATCAAATTTTTAATGCTACACGTGCTGATCTAAGCCGTCTACAACAGGCTAATGTGACCAATATCTCTAAAGATGCAGTTGAAGAAGGCATATTTGAAACACCATTAATTGCTTCTAGCAGATTTATCGAAGATGGTTCATTCTTAAGATTAGATAATGCCACATTGGGTTATTCGTTTAATGTGAAGGAATCTAAATATTTTAAAAATGCACGATTGTATGTGTCAGGACAAAATCTGTTCACGATAACCAAATATTCGGGTGTAGATCCTGAGGTAAGTTTAAGTGGTTTAGCGCCTGGCGTTGATAATAGAAATTATTATCCAAAAACAAGATCGTTTTTGTTAGGTGTAAAATTAGCTTTTTAACTTTTAATCACAGTTAGTTATGAAAAAGAGATTCAATAAAATTAATTTATTCTTATTTGCCGGACTATTGGTAGCAGGACAATCTTGTACCAAATTTGACGATAAGATGTATTCAGCATATACAGAAGATACATTTCCTAAAACTCCAGAACAATTTATTGCTGTAACAGGTCCTGTATATACAAGCGCAAGAGGATATTTTGACAATTACTTTAGTCTGCAGACAGCGGGTTCGGACGAAGTGATTATCCCAACAAGGGGTGGGGATTGGTTTGACGGTGGTAAATGGCGTGATATGCACTATCACACTTGGTCAGCATCGCATGAAGTTGTTCAAAATAATTGGGATTGGGGTTTTAATGCTATTGGTACTTGTAATCGTGTACTCAGTATTTTGGAACAATCTCCAGAATCGAGTACAAAGGCACAGACTGTTTCTGAAATAAAAGCCATGCGTGCCTGGTATTATTTTTTGATGATGGATGCTTATGGAAATATTCCTTTAGTAACCAGTTTTGATACTGGTACAGAATTGCCAGCGACTAAACCTCGGGCAGAAGTTTACCAATTTATTGTACAGGACCTAGAAGAAAACTTGGCCAACTTGAGTGAAGAAAAGACGGAAGCGACTTATGGTCGACCGACCAAATGGTTTGCACATACCTTATTAGCAAAACTGTATTTAAATGCGCAGGTTTATAGTGGTACTGCTAATTGGAATAAGGTGGTGGAACATAGCAATGCTGTTATTAATTCTGGCAAGTATGCTTTGGAAAATGATTTTCTGACACAGTTTAAACCCGATAATGGAGCATCAAATCCTGAACCGATTTTTTCTATTCCTTATGATGCTTCTCGCGCGACAGGAAACACTTTATTTAACCGTGTACTACATTATGCTCATCGCCAAACCTTTGAGTTGAGTATAAATCCTTGGAATGGATGGAGTGCACAACCTGCATATTTTGATTTGTTTGATCAAGCTGATAATCGTAAAAAGCAATGGCTATATGGCCAACAATATAACTCTACTGGACAACCGTTGAATTATAATGGATTGAATGTGGTGTTAGATCCCTATGCGTATACCTTATTACCGGGTTCTGATTTTGATATTGGCGGAGCAGACGATGTAGGTAGATTGGCAGGAGCACGTTGTATCAAATATTATCCAGATAAGAACCAAATTAGTAATAATGCAGGCAATGATGTGGTGGTATTTCGTCTTGCAGATGTGCTGCTGATGAAAGCGGAAGCTGTTTTGAGAGGAGCTACAGCAGCAAGTGTTGCTCAAGCTGTCGATGCGGCCAATCAAGTTCGCAAACGTGCTTTCCCAGTTAATCCGGAGAAACATTTTACGGCTAGTACATTGACTTTGGATGCTATTTATAAAGAACGTGCCTTGGAGTTTACTTTTGAATTGACTAGAAGAACAGATATGATTCGGTTTGGAAGATGGGAAGATGCTCAGTTGTTTAAACCCGCTAATCCTGGCGAAACTTATAAACGACTGTTTCCTATTCCAGCAAGAGCAAGAGCCAATAATAATAAATTGGATCAAAATCCTGGTTATTAATTTTTAAATGAATAGAAATTATGAAAATGTCTACTATATTTCGATTGCTATTAGTTTTAGTTATGGGTACTTCTTCTCTTTTATACTCTTGTAAAAAAGTAGAACACGGTACTGATGTGCCAATCGTGTCGATCAATGAAAATACGGTTTCGACCATTCAAGTCGGTAAAAAGTTGAAAGTTGGTTTTATCGCTAATCAGGTTACGGATTTTACATTCTCGATTGTGCCGGTAGCTGCCGGTGAAGCTTTAATGACTGAAAATATTACTGTTGATCCGAACACCTTTATTGTTTCAAAAGAATTTGATATTCCCAATCAAGTATCTTGGATCGGTGATGCCCTATTGAAGATTTCATATACTTCGGCGGGTCAAGTCATCGAAAAAACAAAACCCATTACGTTTACAGAAAGTAATCCGCAAATGTTTCTTGTTGGAGGCTCAGTTGCCGCTGGTTGGGAACCAACTTTAGCGCTTCCGATGAGTTTGTACGATAAGGACAGTAAATCAAAGTTTGAAGTCTATGAGTATGTCACTGTTGACGGTTCTGGATTCAAATTTTTACCGACTAATGTGGATTGGACAGATGCGTTTGGAAAAGGAACATCCGATGGTACTTTATTACAAAGTGCTGATGCGGGTAATATTACGGTTGCATCTGATGATTTTTATAGAATCCGAATGGATGCCGAAGCTAAAACCTATGAAGTATTAAAATCAACATGGGGTGTTATTGGTAGTGCAACTCCAAATGGTTGGGATAGTGATACCGACATGAAGTTTGTGGGGAGTAAAGGCATCTATACATGGAAATTGACCGTAAACCTAACTGTCGGTGAATTGAAATTCCGAATGAATGATGATTGGATCATTAATATCGGTGGGGAACTCTCTTCTTTGCAACAAGATGGTGCCAATATAGCAATTGCTACAGCTGGCAAATATGATATTGAACTGTCACGAACAGCTTCGGGCTATTCAGCAAAAATTTCTAAAAACTAATACTATGGGGAGCATATGGCTCCCCATTTCTATAAACTTTTATTGAATGATGATACGTCTATTGTTAAGTAGTGTTTTTATACTACTTCAGCTTTCTTATGCCTTTTCTCAAGGTAATTTTTCTATTCAAAGAGTCGAACCTTTGCATTGGTGGGTCGGTATGAAATCTTCTGATTTACAGTTGATTATTTATGGTAAAAATATAGGGAAGAGCAAGGTTAAAATCCAGAAGAAAGGCTTAACCTTGATCAAAACTAATCTGGTTGAAAATGCTAATTATTTATTTCTAGATCTGGTCGTTGAGTCTGGTGCTACTGCGGGTTTGTATCCGATTGAATTTTATGAAAATAATAAGTTAGTAGGACGATATGATTATGAATTAAAAAATAGAGATGCTTCTATCGTGAAAGCTCAAGGTATCCAGGCGGAAGATCTGATTTACTTAATCATGCCGGATCGCTTTGCAAATGGGAACAAAGAAAATGATCAGGTAAAAGGTTTGCGGGAGATGCAAGTAAACCGTGATTCGATGTATGCCCGTCATGGCGGTGACATCGATGGTGTTATTCAGCATTTGGATTATTTGGCAGATCTAGGGGTTACTTCTGTTTGGTTGACACCTGTATTGACCAATGATATGCCTCAGGCTTCCTATCATGGATATGCAAATACCGAAAATTATCAGATTGATCCAAGATTGGGAACCAATGAGACCTATCGTAAACTTGGTGAGGAATTGCATAAACGTAAAATGAAACTGGTGCATGATGTCGTTCCAAATCATGTAGGACTTTACCACTGGACTGTAATCGACAAACCTTTTAAAGAATGGCTGCATGAGTGGCCAAGTTTTACACAAACCACTTATAAGGATCAGACTATTTTCGATCCCTATGCTGCTGTTGCAGATCGAGACCGAATGGAAAAAGGATGGTTTGTAGAGACTATGCCCGACATGAATCAAGAAAATGAATATGTTCAAAAGTACATTTTGCAGAGCCATATTTGGTGGATTGAATATGCGGGTATCGATGGGTTTCGAATAGACACCTATCCATACAATGATTTGGCTTTTATGGCAAAATGGACAACTGCAATTCAAAAAGAATATCCTCAGTTTTCATTCTTTGGTGAAACATGGGTACAATCCGTACCTAACCAAGCTTATTTTTTAGGTGGTCAGCGTGTGGGACAATCGATCGATACGAAGCTTGATGGTGTCACTGATTTTCAAATGAATTATGCTATTGGAGAGGCTTTGAATAATGAAAAAGATGGTGCCAATAGATTGTACGCAACCTTAGGATCGGATTATCAGTATCCTAATCCATTAGCTAATGTGATTTTCTTGGATAATCATGATAAGGATCGTTTTTTCTCTGTGGTTGGAGAGGACATAGAGAAATATAAATCTGCATTCTCTTGGTTGCTGACATCTCGTGGTATACCACAGATGTATTATGGTGCAGAAGTACTGATGAAGAATTTTAATAGACCAGATGGCTTACTTCGGGAAGATTTTAAAGGTGGATTTGCGGGTGATACTGTTAATAAATTTAATGCTTCAGGCCGATCTGATGCAGAAAATGAACTGTTCGATCATATTAAAAAGTTAGCGAATTATCGTAAGAATAATGCCGTATTGCAGTATGGAGCTACTCAGCATTATGTACCTGAGCATAACGTATATGCGTATTTCAGGTCTAATGAAACTCAAGTTGTCTCCATTTTTATGAATTGCAATGATAAGGAAGTCAAGTTGCCTTTAGCTCGATTTAGAGAGAGTCTGAGAGGTGCAACACGAATGAACAATATCTTAAAAGGGGTAGAGCAAGATATACCACTAGAAATCACATTAAAACCTCATCAAACGGTCGTGTTTGAATTAAAAAAATAAAAAAATGAAAAGTGCATTGGACCTTTTGAAGGAAATAAAGGGAGTAATTTTTGATCTCGACGGTGTTTTGGTGGATACTGCGGTATTTCATTTTCAAGCTTGGAAAAGACTTGCTCAGGAATTGGGATTTGATTTTACAGAGATTGAAAATGAACAATTAAAGGGGGTAAGTCGAATGGCTTCACTAGAGAAAATTTTAAAATGGGCTGGAGTTGATGCTTCTGAAAGTGAAAAAATAGAAATGGCAGAACGTAAAAATCGCTGGTATTTGGATTTAGTTCAGGAGATGCGAGCAGATGAAGTATTACCAGGATCAATGGAATTGCTGCATTGGTTAAAGCAAAATGATTATCGCATAGCATTAGGATCTGCCAGCAAGAATGCACCGCTTATCTTGGAGAAAACGGGCATGATTTCCTTTTTTGATGTTCTTATAGATGGTAATAGCGTCAGTCTTTCTAAGCCACATCCAGAGGTTTTCTTAAAAGCTGCAAGAGACCTACAATTGCTTCCTGAATCATGTCTGGTATTTGAAGATGCGCAGGCTGGTGTAGATGCTGCAAGGGCAGCAGGGATGAGTGTGATTGGCATCGGTTGCAATTTGAATGGAACAGATTTGTCCATCAACAGTTTGGAGAAAGTTTTAAATTAATTAGTTGATTTTGCAATGAAGAATTATATCGTCCACGATGAGTGGAATATCATAGAAGAGGGGTTTCACCCTGCGTATAATGAAGTCTCGGAGAGTTTATTTTCTATCGGAAATGGTAGAATGGGACAAAGAGCAAATTTTGAAGAAGATTATAGTGGCAAATCATTGTCTGGATCATACTTAGCAGGAGTTTACTATCCTGATAAAACTCGTGTAGGCTGGTGGAAAAATGGTTACCCGGAATATTTTGCAAAGGTTATTAACTCCATTAACTGGATCGGTCTTCATATCCACGTGAATGGCGAGATCTTGGATCTGGCAAAATGTAAAGTACAGCGTTTTCAACGGAAGTTAGACATGAAGCACGGATTGTTAATGCGATCTTTTGATGTCAAACTTCAAAATGGTGTGGAGATTCGTGTAAAAAGTACAAGAATATTTCATCTATTTCAATCCGAAACCGCTTCTTTAAAATATACCATTCAAGTCTTGAATGGGCAGGCTTCTTTACAGGTAGCGTCCTACTTGGAAGGAGATGTTGTCAATAGGGACAGTAACTATGATGAGCATTTCTGGAATTTCATTTCAAGTGGTGCATTAGATTCTCAGTTAAATGTGACTATGAAGACGAAGAAGACCGATTTCATAGTACGGGCTGATTTGGTCAATAGCTTTATCTTAAATACTGAAACCCTAGCGCCCAAACAATCAACAGATGGGGCATATGTTTCTGAAACTATAGCAATTCCGTTAACACCTGAAGATGTATTTTCCATCGAAAAACGTGTTTCAATGGTTACTTCTCAAAATCATAATGAAGCTGAATTGGTCGCCGCTGGACGAGCAAATATAGAACAGGTTTCTGCTTTATCATTTGATGAGCTGAAAAATAAACAAGCTTTAGCTTGGGGAAATTTCTGGAATGAAAGTGATATTGAAATCACTGCAGATGTTGCCTCACAGCAAGCGATCCGATTTAATATCTTTCAATTATATCAAACGTATACCGGCGAAGACTCTAGACTTAATATTGGTCCAAAAGGATTTACCGGAGAAAAATATGGCGGTGTGACGTATTGGGATACGGAAGCTTACTGTGTTCCTTTTTATCTTGCCACGCAGCCTGCTGATGTCGCTCGCAATTTATTACTTTATCGCTATCAACATCTGGATAAAGCCATTGAGAATGCAGAGAAACTTGGTTTTTCAAATGGCGCTGCTTTATATCCTATGGTCACGATGAATGGAGAAGAGTGTCATAATGAATGGGAGATTACTTTTGAAGAGATCCACCGTAATGGCGCAATTGCTTTTGCCATCTATAATTATCAGCGCTATACGGGTGATCGGTCATATGTTGAAAATTATGGTCTTGAAGTATTGATTGCGATCAGTCGTTTTTGGGCACAGCGTGTGAATTGGAGTGATGAAAAGGAGAAATATGTCATATTGGGAGTCACTGGTCCGAATGAATATGAAAATAATGTCAATAACAACTGGTATACCAATACAGTTGCGGGCTGGTGTTTGAAGTATACACTGGAATCGATAGAAACCTTAAAAGAGAGTGATCCTACTAAACAAATAACCTTGTTTGAAAAAGTGAATTTCAAGGAAGAAGAAGCCGTTTCATGGCAACATATCATCGATCATTTATATTATCCGATAGATAGCGAGCAGGGCATATTTTTACAACAGGACGGTTATCTGGATAAAGAACAGGTATTGGTTTCCGATCTACCAGACAAGGAGCGACCTATTAATCAAAAGTGGAGTTGGGATCGTATTTTAAGATCATGTTTTATAAAACAAGCAGATGTACTTCAGGGTTTATACTTTTTTGAAGATCAATACGATCTGGATACGATAAGAAGAAATTATGATTTTTATGAACCCAGAACGGTTCATGAAAGTTCTTTGTCGCCCTGTGTTCATGCTATTTTAGCATCAAAACTTGGTAATGAAGCTAAGGCATACGAGTTTTATCTCAGAACTGCTCGGTTAGATCTAGATGATTATAACAACGATACCGAAGATGGTTTACATATTACATCTATGGCCGGAACCTGGATGTCTATTGTAGAAGGTTTTGCGGGTATGCGTGTGAAAAACAATACATTAAGTTTTCAAACTTTCATTCCTAAAACATGGGATAGCTATGCATTTCATGTACAGTTTAGGGGAGTGAAATTATTTGTTAGAATAAAACAGCATGATTTTGAACTGATAAATAAGTCTAATCAAGAAATTAATATTATTTTTAACGGAGAGGAAATCTCTGTTAAGCCACGTGCATAACCACCTAAGTAATAAAATTATGATTTCAAAATTGCATAAGCCAAAACTGTCAACCGTTCAGATTATCAATATGAGCATAGGCTTTTTGGGTATCCAAACTGGATTTGCTCTTCAAAACGGCAATGCATCGCGCATTCTCCAAACTTTTGGAGCTGATGTCGAGCATTTATCGCTTTTTTGGTTAGCAGCTCCCATTACTGGGATGATTGTACAACCGATTATAGGTTATTACAGTGATCGTACTTGGAATAAAATTGGGCGTCGTAAGCCATATTTTTTGATTGGCGCCATTTTAACAGCGATAGCACTGATATTAATGCCCAATGCTGCATTATTTACGGCTATTTTACCACCTTTATTAATAGGTGCTGGTATGCTAACGATTATGGATGCATCGATCAATGTCACGATGGAGCCATTTCGGGCTTTGGTCGCGGACAATTTGCCGAGTTCACAACGTAGCCTAGGCTTTTCTATTCAGACTTTTATTATCGGCTCTGGAGCAGTTATTGGTTCTTGGTTACCTTATGTGCTCACCCATTACTTGGGAGTTGATGGTACAGCAGCAGAGGGCGTAATTCCTCCAAATGTGATATATTCTTTTTATTGCGGAGCAGGCATATTGTTGTTATCCATCTTGTGGACTGTTTTATCTACAAAAGAATATAGTCCCGATCAATTGGCTTCTTTTGAGGATACGGCACTTGAAGTAGAGACGATTGCCAAACATCGGTCAGGCTTATTTGCCATTGTTGATGATTTTCGGACCATGCCAAAAACAATGAAACAATTGGGCTTGGTGCAGTTCTTTTCCTGGTTTGCACTTTTTATGATGTGGGTATATACTACGCCAGCTATAGCAGAACATATCTTTTATCTAAAAGATGGTGATAAATCTAAACTCTATATGGATGCTGCCAATTGGGTAGGCGTATTGTTTGGTATCTATAACGCCGTTTCAGCGATTTATGCGTTGTTTTTAGCCAAAATAGCAGCTAAGTTCGGGCGTAAACAGACTCATGCTTTTTCATTGATAATGGGAGGTCTTGGATTGATCTCGATATTTATCATTAAGGACCCCAACCTACTGATTATCCCTATGATTGGTATTGGTCTAGCATGGGGAAGTATTTTAGCGATGCCTTATGCTATTTTAAGTGATAGTTTGCCCGCTAAAAAAATGGGGGTTTATATGGGTATTTTCAACTTTTTTATCACCTTTCCTCAAATCGTATGTGGTTTTTTTGGAGGATATATGATTAAAATTTTCTTTGATAGCAATTCTGTTTATGGTATTTTATTAGCGGGCGTTTTTATGTTATTGGGCGCCTTATCTGTGCTGCGGATCAAGGATAAAATCTAAGATAAATAGCGCTTGATCAAGGAGCTTCTCTATGGGTAGCTCCTTTTTGTTTGTTCAAAGTGAAAGATATTTTTTAATTTAGAGATTATCTGTTAAAAAATTCGATTTTATGTATAGCATTCAAATTACTTCTATTCTATTTTTTCTTTCCTTTATCTTTTCATCTTCATCATATGCGCAAAGCCAATATCAAGCTTTAGATGATGGGGTTATACGAATATTAGCTATTGGAAATAGTTTTTCTGAAGATGCTATTGAAAACAATCTATATGAATTGGCAAATGCGCGTGGGAAAAAAATCGTGATTGGAAATCTCTATATTGGAGGCGCTCCCTTGGATTTGCATGTTAAAAATGCACTTGGAGATAGCAGCGCTTACAGTTACCGAAAGATAAATGAGTCCGGTGAAAAACAGGTGCTGGAAAAGATAAAAATATCGACAGCTCTTATCGATGAGCCATGGGATTATATCAGCTTTCAGCAAGCGAGCCCACTATCGGGTAAGTATGATACTTATGCCAAAGATCTACCTCTTCTATACGCATATGTCACGCAACATGTAAAATACCCCGACACCAAGTATATTTTGCATCAAACATGGGCTTATCAGCATGACTCTGATCACAGCGGTTTTAGTTTATATGGACGTGACCAAACTGCGATGTATCACGCTATTGCATCTACATCTGAAAAAGTATACAGTTGGGGCAATTTTTCCATTTTAGTACCTGCTGGTACGGCAATACAAAATGCAAGAACTTCTTATATAGGCGATCATTTTACAAGAGACGGATACCATCTTAATTTGAATTACGGTCGGTTTATAGCCGCATGCGTATGGTATGAAGCTTTATTTCATGAAAATGTACAAAGTAATGCATATGTACCACTCTCCATAAGTTATGTAGAAAGTAAAATTGCAAAGGAAGCGGCACATGTAGCTATTCAAAACCCATATCATGTAACTACTTTATCTCACTATAATATTTGGACTTATTGATCATATTTTTTAGATGAAACTTCCATCTCTATCTGTTCCATATCAGTTTATTGTTTGGAGCATTTTGTTTCTTTTGATAAAACCTGAAATTATTTATTCACAGGGTTATTCACATATTGTGGATTATCAGGTACGTTTTGCAGCCATTTCTTGTAAAGGAAAGCAATATATAGGTATCAGAAGCTTCCGTAATCAAGATCAAGATTATAGGTTATCTGTTGATCCCAATACTTTGGAAACATATGTGATAAAAAGTACAGATTGTAAAATCATAGAGGTAAGCAACATCCAAAAGATTGTTAATTTTTCTGGATCTACATATGCTAAAAGCTTTCAACATGTTCGTGATCATGAATATGCTCTTCAAGATGCTGGCATTGACTATGCCTTTCCAAAGGAGAGGGGGATCAATTTGACCATCGATTTATGCCCATCACATAAGCCATTGGACAAAGTGGTTTTTGAATCTTTATTTTCAGCTTTTAGAGGTATAGAAAGTTCCCTTCCTATTGCTATTTCATTGTCTGGAAAATGGATTTTAAATCACGAAGCCGACCTGCAATGGCTGATTAATCTCAAAAATAAAGGAATGTTAACGATTACATGGATTAATCATACCTATAACCATCGGGTAAATAAGGATCCTCTTGATCATAATTTTTTACTGGCTGCAGGAACTCATGTTAATACCGAAATTCTAGACAACGAAATGCTCATGCTTAAAAAGGGCATTGTTCCTTCCGTTTTCTTTAGATTTCCTGGTCTTGTCTCCAGTAATGAAATTATGGAGGAAGTATTGGGTTTTGGATTGATACCGATTGGCTCTGATGCATGGCTAGCAAAAGGGCAGCATGCTCAGGATGGGAGTATTGTGTTGATTCACGCCAATGGTAATGAAGAAGTAGGAGTCCAAGATTTTATTCAGTTGTTAAATAGTGAACAAAAAAACATTAGAAATAAGCGTTGGATTTTACATGACCTTCATGAGGGAGTAGAATATTAATTTCAACCCATATCAATACAGCATTTTTATAAAAAAAAGATTATGAATGTTAAGAAAAGTTTTTTAATTGAGTTAGAAAGAGAGACGAATAATACAGGCCGTATTTTAGATCGGATAACTGATGATCACCTTGATTGGCGTCCCCATGAAAAGTCGATGAGCGTAAGAGAATTGTCCACTCACATCGTTGATCTGCACAGTTGGATTTCTAAAGCCATTCCGGAGGATGTCTTTGACTTAAAAACAGATTTTCAGCCATTGAAAATTGATTCCGTATCAGAACTTAAAGCTATCTTAACAAAGGGATTAGTTGATAATAAGGAAACGATAGCTCAATTACCGGATGATGATTGGTTAAAAGAATGGGTTTTAAAAGCTGGAGATTGGGAGATCGCCCGATTGCCTAAAGGAGGAGCGATACGCCACATCATTACCAATCATATTATACATCATAGGGGGCAGTTGACTGTTTATTTGAGGTTGCTGAATATTCCTGTACCAGGATTGTATGGTCCATCGGCAGATGAGTAAATTAATTTTAAACCGAAGTCAAAAGCTTCGGTTTTTTTATGTTCCTTCGTAAAAGGAATACATTTCCTATATATGTTAACAACACCAATTATTTTTTTTAAAAAAAGTATGTAATACTTCGATACCCTTGCGTGTCTTCTATATAAAAGCGATTAAAATTTATGAACCAGGAAACCTTTAAAACGACAGTCTTCATCCATAAGGATCGGTTATTTCGTTTTGCAAATAGGTTTTTACTTGATCAAGATGATGCCTTTGATTTGGTTCAGGAAGTATTGCTAAAATTGTGGGAAGCGAGAACTGAACTTTTAAAAGTAACGAATATAGAGGCGTATGCTATGCGAATGACAAAAAACTTAGCATTGAATCGATTGAATCGTGAGGGAGTAAAAACAAAATATATGGCTCAGCTGGATCAGGATATTCAAAAAGAAAGCTATCCGTCATTGACCAGAGAGCTGATCTTAAAGTTAATCGACCGTCTACCAGAAAAGCAGCGGTTGGTTATGTATCTGAGAGATATTGAGGAGTATGAAATTGCTGATATTGTAAATTTAGTTGGGATCGATGAAAATGCAGTCCGTGTAAATTTGTCCCGTGCTCGAAATGTAGTAAAAGTCAATTTGACAAAAGTATTTGATTATGAAGAAAGAAGAATTAAAGCAATTAGAAGCTAAATATTTAGCCGGCGAGACCACTCTTGCAGAAGAAAGGTTGCTGAAGGAGCATAGTGAGGATGGATATTTTTCGCTATTGGCTGAAAAAAATACAGATGAGATGTTAATGGATTTTGATTCTTTTTTAGCCCGTACTGATGAAGCACAAAAAACAGTTCATAAGCTACCTCAACGAAAGATCTGGACGATGTTCTCTTCAATAGCAGCTGCAATTTTACTGATTTGTTTGGGAATTTGGTATTTGCCTAGTCAACAAGTCGTGTCGCCTATTGAGCAGACTGCAAATCTTAACAAGCCGTTAAAAAAGACGCCCGAGGCAGATCGCATTAAAGTAGATTCATTGGTTGAGAATGGACAAAACTCCGAAAAAATGGTGACTCAGACAGCAGCAGTAAGGCATAGGGTCGACAAACATCGATCATCCATATTGGCAGTAGCTGTTGATACCGCTGCAAATCAAGTTGCTGAAGAGGAGTTTTATGTTGAAGTAAATGGTGTTAAGATTACCAATGAAGAAGAAGCATTAAAAATCACAGAAAATGCGTTACTATTTGCCTCATCGAATTTAAAAAAGGGAATGAAAGAAGTTGAAAATATAAAATGTTTAAGTATTGAATTATAAAAATTATGAAAACGATATTATTAGTAATTGCACTGTTGTGCTCAAGTTTAGCACACGCTCAACTATCAAAATTGGATGAGATTTTTGAGCAATATAAAGAAGGAAAAGGGGTGACTTCTATTAAAATAGGTAAGCCCATGTTTAGCATGCTGAATAAAATGAAGCTCTCGGATAATGAGGTCAATAGCATCAAGCCTTTGCTTTCTAAAATTAATAGCATCAAAATGTTAATTTTAGAAGAAGCTGATTTAAACATTCAATCAGATGTATCAATAGCCATTAATAAATTGAAATATGAGGAGTTGATCACCATTAACTCTGAAGGTAATAAGATTAAATTTTTGGCAGAAGATACGGCCACAGATGTAATTAAAAATTTATTGCTCAGTATTCAGTCCGATGGCAGTACCATTTTTATGATTCTAGATGGTAAGGTAAGTTATGATGATGTAAACAAATTGGTAAATAATAAATAACAGAGCTATGAAACAAACACTAATTATAGGAGCATTGCTCATGTTTTGTCTGACGTTGCAAAGTTGTTTTGTAAAAACCAGTCCAAATATGTCTTTCGTGAGTAAGAAAGATCTTTCAAGTGATACTGAAGTGGCCTCTATGCGAGTACCTATGTTTTTGACAAAAGCATTTCTTAAAAGTAAGATTAAAGAATTGGATGAAGATGATGCGGTGGCTGCATTGGCTCTGCGAAAAATCAAGAAATTGAAGATTATGACGATTTCTGGAAATAAAAAAGATAATCTTATGACCAAATATCATGCATACCTAGCAAAAAATAATTTTGAAGAGCTTATGAGTTTGTATAGTGATGGATCAAAAATTACGATTAATACGGAGATGAAGAAAGATCATGTGAAACGCGTGTTACTGGGGATAGCAGATGAAGAGGATTATGTATTTGTCGATATTAAAGCAGATTTGGATTTGAATGAGTTGTCCAAGATGATTGAATATTATGAAAATAAGAATGAAAAATCTAAAGTTATAAACTAGTTATGGAAAAATTAATCGCAGCTATCGTACTTGTCTTTAGCATGTTCACTGCTCAGGCACAACTATCAAAAGTTAATGAATTTGTCAATTCATTACCAAAAAATCAAGAAGGGATAAAAATTTTTAGATTCAATGCTTCTAATATAAATGATGTAGCCAATCTTAAGAAAGAAAATTTATTGATTGATGTCAAACAGTTTTTGCCGGATTCTTTATTGAAAGATATCCAAGATATCACGATCTGTCAGTTGGGATCAAAGCAAGTCAATGAATCCAAATCTCTAGAAGGTGCGATCAAGAAGGCTGATTTGAAAACGATCTATGCTATGGAGAATGAAGGAATGTCCATTCAGGTATTAGCATCAAATTTTGAGAACAATAGTGCGCAGGATTTACTTGTTGATATAAAGTCGGAAGATTATTCTCGAGTTACCGTGATGTTGAAAGGAAATCTTCCTTTAGATCTCTCTACTCGTCAGAATTAAAAAAATAAGTCCATAAAAAAAAGCCTTGAAACTGAAGTTTCAAGGCTTTTTTTATATTGATATAACTTATGCTTTTTTAGCTAATTCTTCTGCGATTGCTTTTCCAATCTCAGCAGGAGATTGTACTACACGGATACCACACTCAGCCATGATTTTCATCTTAGCAGCAGCAGTATCATCCGCGCCACCAACAATAGCTCCAGCATGACCCATACGACGTCCTGGAGGGGCTGTTTGACCTGCGATAAAGCCTACTACAGGTTTAGTACCATGTTCTTTAATCCAAAGAGCAGCTTCAGCTTCCATACCACCACCGATTTCACCGATCATGATGATTGCTTCTGTTTCTGGATCATTCATTAATAATTCAACCGCTTCTTTAGTTGTAGTACCAATAATAGGGTCACCACCAATACCAATAGCAGTAGTAATACCTAAACCAGCTTTTACAGTTTGATCAACAGCTTCGTAAGTTAAAGTTCCTGATTTAGAAACAACACCAACATTACCTTTTTTGAAGATGAAACCTGGCATAATACCAATTTTAGCTTCATCAGCAGTGATGATACCTGGGCAGTTAGGTCCGATTAAACGAGAATTTTTGTCACTCAAGTAAGATTTTACTTGAATCATATCTTTAGTAGGTATACCCTCAGTGATACATACGATTACTTCGATACCTGCTTCTGCAGCTTCCATAATCGCATCAGCTGCAAATGCAGGAGGTACGAAAATAATAGAAACGTTAGCACCAGCTTTTTCTACAGCATCTTTAACAGTATTGAATACGGGACGGTCTAAATGTGTTTGACCACCTTTTCCTGGCGTAACACCACCAACTACGTTTGTTCCGTACTCGATCATTTGACTTGCATGATAAGTACCTTCTGTTCCAGTGAAACCTTGAACAACTACTTTTGAATCTTTATTAACTAATACACTCATTTCTTCTTAAAATTTTGCATCACAAATCTACTATTTTGCATTGGAAATAGGAAGTAATCTGGATACTTATATGTCCTTAATTGAGAAAAAATTAACAGAACTTGCTTTTTTGAATAAAATCCCAAGTTACGATGCCAATTGTGACAGATACATTGAAGGAATGTTTCGTTCCAAATTGTGGGATTTCGATACAATGATCTATTTGTTGCATTACCTCTTCATCAACTCCATTTACTTCATTGCCAAATACTAAAGCATACTTGGCATCTTTAGCGGGAACAAAGTCTTGCAAAAGTATACTGTCCTCCGCCTGTTCGATTGCAATAATAGTATATCCTTGCTCTTTCAATGTGCTAATCGCTTCGGTCGTTTCTTTGACATGTTCCCATGGAATAGATTGTGTTGCACCTAAAGCTGTTTTTTCAATTTCACGATGTGGAGGTGTAGCTGTGATCCCACATAAGAATATTTTTTCTATAGCAAATCCGTCAGCCGTTCTAAAAGCTGATCCGACATTATGCATACTCCTCACATTGTCTAGCACTAGTGTGATGGCTGTTTTCTCTTGGTTTTTGAACGTTTCAACATCAGCACGTTGCAGCTGATCCATGGATAATTTTTGCATGATGCAAAGATAAGTATAGAAAACTTTAAAATAGATTTTGAATATTAGAAATAAGATGTTATTTTTGCATTCCGAATTTTAAGTAAAGAACGAATAAAAATTAGCTAAAAAATGGCAAATCATAAATCAGCGATCAAAAGAATTAGAGCAAACGCTACAAAGCGCTTAAGAAACCGTTACCAAGCAAAAACTACTCGTAACGCAATTAAAAAATTACGCACTACTGCTTCAGCAGAAGAAGCTAAAACATTATTGCCTCGTGTGATTTCTATGCTTGATCGTTTGGCTAAGAAAAATGTAATCCACAAGAAAAAAGCTTCAAACAACAAATCTAAGTTAACGAAATTTGTTAACGGATTAGTTTAAGCTATCAGTATAATATATAAAGGGATACAGTTTCTCTGTATCCCTTTTCTTTATGTTTTTACTTTACCCTGGATTTTCTCTTTTCCAAGCGAATTAATGTAAAAAAAAGTGTCGAGTTTCTCGACACTTTTTTTGTGCTTTTTACTTTTGCATAACTGCTGCAATCGCCTTTTTTAGTTCTGCAGAGTTTTTCATGTAAGGCTCTAAATTATAGATCTCCACTTTTTTGAAATCGATAGGATGACTTTCACTTTGCAATGAAATGGTACCTTTACTAATTAACTGGCCGTCTTTCTTTTGTTTAGGATCGAAGTTGCTCACATTGCCGCCACCATATTGTGGTTTTTGATACTCCAAAACTAAATCTCCATTGACATAGTGTTGAATAACAGAATCGCCCAATACAAGGAAATCTGCTGTTACCCATTGATCACCATGATAGGTTTTAGATGTGGAACTAACGCAGTGTGGAGTAAATAATTTTTCTTTGATGACGACATTCGTACCTGGGGTACATAGATTGCTTGTCGTACGTTCGTTTGTTCCATCTCCACCTAACAATTGCCCTTCAATTGAAATTGGGAAATCTTGGTCTTTAAGCATTGTTTTAGGGTCTTGACCGTGTAGCATAGCTCCACTATTGCGTAATGCCCAGCCTTCACCTCCCTTTGCCTGCTCACCCACAAATCGGTATTGAACTCGTAGGATATAGGCAGAAAATTCTTTATTGTAAAATAAATGACCATATTGCTGATCAAATTGGTCATAGCCATCGTATCTGACTTTTAATAGACCATCTTCTACACGAAAAGTATTTGCATAATTATCGCCAACCTCATGTTTACTTATTTTTGGCGTCCAATTTTTTAGATCTTTCCCGTTGAACAGTTGTATTGCTTTGGGTTTTTTGTTTAATGAACTAGCACTAATTGAAATGCATAGAGCTACTCCTGCTAAACTAAAAAATAGTTTTTTATAATTCATGATTAAGATTTTAGGTATTAGAGACCTAAAATACTTAAAAAAATTAGATTAACAATTGTTTTTGCTTAACATATTCGCTTGGTCTGACCCCAATTACTTTATTGAATGTATTACTAAAAGTAGGTAGGCTGCTGTATCCGACCTTGAGTGCAACCTCATTGACACTCAATTTTTCATCTAAAAGAAGCTTAAGCGCTGTCAACATTCTCAATATGGTATAATACTGAATAAAAGACATGTTTAATTCTTTTTGAAATAGTCTTGCTAAAGTACGCTCACTGATGTTAAATTTTTGCGATAGCGTTTTAAAACTGACATTCTCCTCAATTCGACTCTCTAGGAATGTGACGATATCCTTTAATTTTTGATTGTTCGGATAGGGAAGTGCCAATGGCAACTCATGTTGTGATATTTCAGGTAATAAGAGTTTGAAGGCTTTTGCTAACGAATATTTTGGTTCTTCAACTGGAAAAATATTGCCATTCCAACGATTGGTGAACATGATCAACTCATTGAGCAAATCATCGACAGGATAAATATTTATTTTTTTGTAAAATTCTTGATCGGTATCATATTTTGGAAAATACAGATTGCGCATTACGACATCAGGTGTACTTGGATGGATGCTGTGGCGGATCCCTGCTGGTATCCAGATATAATGCCTAGCCGGAAGAAAATAAGATTTTTCAGCTGTTTTTAAAAAAACTACACCACCTTCCGTATATAAAAATTGATCTTTGTTATGAGCATGTTCGGTAATGAAACTTTCGCCTATTATAGCATGGTGACAATAGATACTATCCTCAAAAGAATCCACTTCTGTTACGTAATAACGATTGACATATTTTGGATCTTTGATATCGCTTTTTTTATTCATGATTTCTTCCCGTTTCCGTTGCAAAGTTAAAGTTTTTATACTAAAGCTGTACAATACTTTATGATTGTAAGTTGATACTCACCTATATTGATTGCAAATTGAGACTTGTCGGTGAGTGAATACTAATTTTTTTTCATCCCCGAAATAATTAAGTTGCTAATTATTAAGGATTTAGTTGTTTTTTTAAAATTTATTTTACAACCTATTTCTTATAATTAAAAATATGAGATGCTGATTTATAAATAATTACAAATATATCGTCTTTATTGGATAATTTTGTGACTAATTACAATAAATTGACACAGAAAAAATACGTTAATATTGTTTGGTCTAATATTTAAAGAATTACTAAGAATCTTTTTTGCTAAATATTGGATAATTAGAGAAATAAGTTAAAGGGATATGTCGTACGATAGAATTAAACTTAAAAGTTTACATGACAAAGTAATTACAGCTGAGCAAGCTGCATTACTCATTAAAAACGGTATGATCGTTGGCTCTAGTGGATTTACAAAGGCTGGAGATAGTAAAGTTGTTTTACCCGCATTGGCGGACAGAGCGAAAACCGATCCTTTAAAGATAACGTTAATTACGGGTGCTTCTTTGGGACATGGAACTGATGGTAAGTTGGCTGAGGCTGGAGTTCTTGCCAAACGTATGCCTTTCCAAGTAGATCGTATATTGAGAAGTAAGATTAATGCTGGTGAGGTGCTATTTATTGATCAGCATCTCAGTGAGACAGCAGAGTTATTGCACAATAAAAATTTAGCCGCAGTAGATATTGCTGTGTTGGAAGTAGCAGCGATTGAGGTGGATGGTAGTATTATCCCGACAACTTCTGTTGGTAATGCTGCAACTTTTGCGGCTTTAGCAAAGCAAGTTATCTTGGAAATAAATACAGCGGTTCCGATCGAGATACGTGGTATACATGATATTTATCAAGCCGAAGATTATCCGAGAAGAAACGTGATCCCTATTGTTGCTCCCGAAAATAAAATCGGTCGTAAGACAATCGCATTAGATCCTTCAAAAGTCGTTGGGATTGTATTTACTGATATCAAAGATAGCCCTGCAGATATTGCAGAACCAGATGCTAAGACAACGGCTATAGCTCGTCATATTTTAAATTTCTTTGAAAAAGAAGTGGAAATGGGACATCTATCTTCTAGTTTATTACCTCTTCAGGCAGGTATCGGTAAGGTCGCCAATGCTGTCCTGATGGGATTTAAAGATAGCAATTTCCGAAATTTAACGATGTTTTCAGAAGTGCTGCAGGATAGTACCTTTGATTTGATTGATGCGGGAGTTATGGATTTTGCTTCAGCATCTTCTATCACCGTTTCAAAGCCATGCTACGATCGTGTATTTGGTAATCTGGACAAGTATCGTGATAAAATGGTATTGCGACCGCAAAATATTTCCAATACACCAGGCTTGATCCGTCGTTTAGGAGTGATCGCTATCAATACGGCAATTGAGTTTGATATCTATGGAAATGTCAATTCGACGCATATATCAGGAACTAATATTATGAATGGTATTGGTGGTTCTGGTGATTTTGCTAGAAATGCTTATTTAAGCATATTTGTTACCCAAGCAGCATCTAAAGAAGATCGTATTTCACATGTGTTACCTATGGTGTCGCATGTGGATCATACCGAACATGATGTTGATATTTTAGTAACGGATATTGGATTAGCGGATTTAAGAGGTTTAGCACCTCGTGAGCGCGCTCAAGTTATTATTGACAACTGTGTGCATCAAGACTACAAAGAACAGCTACAAAGCTACTATGATCGTGCTTGCGAGCGTGGGGGTCATACTCCACATATCTTGGAGGAGGCATTTAGCTGGCATATCAATTTGCGCGATCAAGGCACGATGAAAAAATAAAGAAATCGTATTTCCATAAAAAGCAAAGCAGCTATCTTAACCAATAGCTGCTTTGGTTTTTTTACTATTCCAGAGATCTTTATGCTTTAAGTATAGTTATTGCTCGTGTACAATAACGCTATATTTTAAATAGAATCTTACATTTAAGTAAGGGTGTCATTTGTTTAAGTTTGCGTCTCAAATGCCTTGATCACTGAATAAATTTGGACGTAATATTTCTTTTTTTGATATAGAAATCTAAAATTCGGCCAGCTTCTAGAGGTCGATCAGTACTTAATATATCAGCACCATTTTCTATGAAACGTGCATATAATTGATCACCTTTTTGTTTAGCCTGTTTATCTAAATTACCTAGTGTGCCTAATATGCACATGATCCCATGACCGTGAATCAGATCTATTAAACTTTTTTCAGCCTCGCTCGTTCCTATAAAAGCAACCAGACGATTATCCGGAATATCCCGGTCATTCAATCGGAGTAAATCAGAAACATTTTTTATAGGTGCTGAAAGCATCAAATCTGGTGCTAAATTGTGCACAACTGCAGCTTGGTTTGCCGAATACGTGATGATAACGGTGTTGCTTTCCGATTTTTGATTACGAATAGCGCGAATTACTAAATCATAGGGGACCCCTTGCTTCACATCTAGGGTAAATATAACTTTTCCTTTGCCCCAAGCAAGTGCTTCTTCGAGCGTCGGAATTCGGTAGGGAGTTAATTTTCCATTTGGATCTTTCAGTCTCAAATTCTTGAGCTCATTTTTTGTTTTTTCATCCACTTTGCCCGATCCGTTTGTTGTTCTTTCTAAGCGGCTATCATGCATAAGTATTAAAGCAGAATCTTTCGTGAGTTGGACATCACATTCCACGATGGCTGGTCTGTAACTTGCGTTAAAAGCAAAGGTTTCGATCGCATTTTCTGGATAACCAGTTGTAGGGCCGCCTCTATGCAGGCTGATCAGTGGATATCGGTTTTCATCATATGTTAAAAATTGATAAAGCTCTTCAACGGTTTTTAAATTCAGATTCTTATTATTTGCCAAGACATCCGTGGATGTCCCATTTCTAAAGCAAGCTGCTAAAAAGACAGTAACAAAAGTTAAAAAAAGAAAGAGATTTATTTTTTTAGGCATACGGTAATCAGGTTATAGGTGGTTCTTCAATAATAGGACAAGATCTTCGACAGGTGTATTGATCTGATCGATGATCAAGTGAGCTTGTTTATAAAAAGGTTCTCGTTCTACTAATTTTTCACTGATAAAATTAAATAACTCTTCTTCAGTTTTTCCAATTAAGATAGGTCTCTTATGGAGTTTTGACTGTGAAAGTCGATCAAATAATGCCTTTGGTGACATCTGTAAATAAACAGAAACACCATTTTCATTCATCCACTGCATATTGTCAAAAAAACAAGGCGAACCACCGCCCGTAGAAACAATCGCTTTCTGCTGTGCTATTTTTTGTAAATGTTCACGTTCTAATGCTCTAAACTTTTCTTCTCCATGAAGTTGAAAATATTCAGTAATCGACATACCAACTTCTTTGACAATTTCATCGTCGGTGTCGATAAAAGGTAATTCTAATTTACTTGCTAATTTTTTGGCTAAAGTTGTTTTTCCACTTCCCATATAGCCAATTAAAAATATTGGTTTTGGCATCTTGTTATTTATCTAAACTTAAGTATCGATCTTCTATTTCTTTTGCATCAGGGATGTTATTATAATGCCATTTGTTGACCACTGTTCCTGATTTTAATAAGAGGATTCCTGGGTTGGCACGAACCATACTTTTCAACGGAATAAGATCGGCATAGAATATTTCTGAAATTAAATGTAGTTTATCACTTAAATAATCTGATTCGTCAGCTGAACTAGCTGTCAATAACACGATGCGTAGGTTGTAATCTTCGGTTAATGTGGTAGCGATTTTATTGATTTTATCAAGCGCATCTAGATTTGCTTTAGACAAATCCTTAGCCACAATAATTAAATTATAGTAAGGATTATTGATGATTTCTTGCGTATGGTCATTACCTTCTGCATCGGTAATCAATAGATCCGTAATCGGGATCTGATATCCTTTTTTAACCAATGTGCTTTTGGGTTCACCAATGATTTCCCAATTGGTATCTTCCCATACTTTTTCAGACATGTAAATTTTATCTGTGATGGTTTTTGTTTCACCAGTTTTAACATTTTTCATGTTATAAACCTGTTCGTACACATCTCCTTCTTTTCCTTCTGGCAATACCATGAGTGACGGAATGTGATTGCCAATTTTATAAGGAAGAAAGTCAATAAATGGTAAGAACATGACGGTGTAAATCCCGATTCCGAAAGATAATATTGCTGTCAGTGTAGCGACAAGCCCTTGAGTAAATGAATCTTTAATAAGGGGTTTAATTTGATCTCGATAGATAAAAATAATTAAAATTAGGGCTAGCAGAATAAGATCTTTACCAAAAGATTGCCATGGCGTTAATGGGATAGCATCACCAAAACACCCACAGGAAGTAACCACTTCAAAAAAGGCAGAGTAAAAGGTGAGGAATGTGAAGAAAATGATTAACAGTAATAGTCCCCAAGCTACAAGTCGTCTGTACAAACCCAGTAATAACCATATCCCTAATATAATTTCGAATGCACAGACAATAATTGCAATTGTCGTCGCATAATCCATTAAAAAGTCGGTGTGAAAAACATGAAAATATTCCTCCAGCTTATAACCAAACCCAGCTGGATCATTGGCTTTTATAAATCCAGAGAAAATAAATAGTAAACCTGTGAATAGGCGTGCAAATCCAAGTAGGTAATTTGTTTTTTGCTTTTTAGTGTTGATGAGTGCTGACATGACTTTAGTTTGTTTGAGCTAATCCCATTTTTATAAGAGCAAAAACGGCATAATTTAACATATCTTGATAGTTGGCATGGATCCCCTCAGAAGCGATTGTAGTTCCATTATTGTCTTCAATTTGTTTGACGCGGTGAATCTTCATGAGAATCAGATCGGTCAATGAAGTAATACGCATTTCTCGCCAGGCTTCGCCGTAATCATGGTTTTTTGCAAACATTAAATCACGTGTTTCAGTTACCTTCTCGTTGTATTTTTGATTGACAAAATCAGGACTTAAATTTTCTTCGCCATCTTCGCCCAATTCCAGTTGAATCATAGCCATAATGCAATAATTAATGATGCCGATATATTCTTCTAGAATACCTTCTCCAACTTTGGATACTTTTTTTACTTCCAAAGTGCGGATACGCTGTGCTTTAATATAGATCTGATCGGTTATTGAAGAGAGTCGCATGATGCGCCAAGCTGTTCCATAATCTTTCGTTTTTTTGATAAATAAATCTTGGCAGTGCTCGATAACTTTATTGTATTCCTGAGTTGTATTCATATATTATTTGCGTATTTCACGAGAAAGTGATTGAACTATTGTTACAAATATAATTAGAATTAACCATTTTTATACGTCACAATTATGTCCAATTTGGATGAATCGGTATATTAAAAAATAAAAATGTTGATATTTGATCGAAGGATTTATCGCTTGTGTATCGGTAAATTATAAATGTACTACAGATGACTATTAAAAAACCTGAAATAAGAGAAGTAACCATCACTCGTTACATTCAGCCTTTTCGCGAAGGAGGGTCTTTGCCTGCTTTGGTGGATGCTGATGATGGATTCAATTATGTGATTAAATTTAGAGGAGCTGGGCAAGGAAGAAAGGCATTAATTGCGGAATTGATCGGTGGCGAATTGGCACGTATTCTTAATCTCAGAATGCCGGAACTTGTTTTTGCGGATTTAGATGAATCTTTTGCACGTACAGAGCCCGATGAAGAGATTCAAGATTTATTGAAATTTAGCGTTGGTAAAAATCTAGGTGTTCATTTTCTCAATGGTGCCATTACTTTTGATGCCAATGTTGATCAGATCACAGCCGATGAGGCTTCTCGTATTGTATGGTTAGATGCCTTGTTGATGAATGTTGATCGAACAGTACGAAATACCAATATGCTCATCTGGCATAAAGAATTATGGTTGATCGATCATGGTGCATCTTTATATTTTCATCATAGTTGGGATAACTGGGAAGACCAAGCTATAAAACCATTTATCCAAATTAAAGATCATGTGTTGTTAAAGAATGCGAGTGATGTCGAGTTGGTCGATAAGCAATATCGATCACTATTGACAGAAGAAGTGATTCGAAATCTAGTAGATATTGTGCCAAGTGAATGGTTGATCGATGAGTCCAGGGATTTAACTGCTGCAGATGCACGTGAAGTATATGTATCATTTTTCATGAAACGTTTAGCACATGCCGACCATTTTTTAAATCAGATTAAAGATGCCAGAAAACACATTATATGAGTATGCTGTGGTGCGTTTAGTACCACGAGTGGAACGAGAAGAATTTATTAATGTTGGTATAGCACTTTATTGCCGAAAATACCGGTTTGCCAATGTATTGTTTGAGATTGATGAAGCAAGAGTTCGATCATTATGTCCAGATATAGATATGGATATGATTCAGTCACATCTGGAATCTTTTGTGAAAATCTGTACTGGTGCTCAAGATGGAGGCAAATTAGCTGCATTGGACCAAACGGAGCGATTTCGATGGTTGACTGCAAATAGAAGCACTGTCATCCAATGTTCAGCCGTGCACCCTGGACTTTGTGTGGATCCAGCCGAAACGTTAAAACTCCTTTTTGATAAGTTAGTTTTATAGCTAGTATATTTTATCTATCATATAAGTATAGTATCTTTGTGTTACCATTATAAAATAGGGATTAAACCCATGAATAACTTTTACGAACATATTTATCAAAAACAATTGGAGGTATTTGAAATGCCATCCAATAAAAAAATATCAGGTTGGGCTGTCGGTATCCTCGATCTTTTGTTTCCCGAGCGCAATGCAGGGGGGATAAAATCTGTTGCTGAGGTAGAGCTTGCTTTTCAACAAGCTGAAATCGAATTAGAACAGTTATTGAGTAAATCCAAAGCCTGTGAGGTCTGCGATCACTTTCGTGTTGCACATGATTTTTTTCAATCGTTACCAAAGTTATATGAATTGATGTGTTCAGACGCAGATGCTTTGATTGCTGGCGATCCTGCGGCAAAAAATCAACGAGAAGTTATTCGTACCTACCCAGGTTTTTTTGCGATTAGCATATTTAGGATAGCAAATAAATTACATCAGCTTGGAGTGCCCTTGATACCCCGTATTCTGACCGAGCATGCGCACTCCAAGACAGGTATTGATATTCATCCGGCTGCTGCTATTGGACATCACCTGTATATTGATCATGGCACAGGTTTAGTCGTAGGAGAGACCAGTGTAATTGGCAATTATGTCAAACTGTATCAAGGGGTCACTTTAGGTGCTTTGAGCGTGGACAAAATTTTATCAGATGTCAAAAGACATCCGACGATTGGCGATCATACCATTATTTATTCAGGGGCAACAATATTGGGCGGTGAGACCGTGATAGGACATCATTCCGTAATAGGGGGAAATGTTTGGCTGACCAATTCCGTTGAACCTTATACAACCGTGTACCATCAAGCAAATGCTAAGTTTATAGACTCCAAACCTTTAATTTAAATATGGGAAATATCATCGATACAATTGGAAACACACCCTTAGTTGAAATTACAAAATTTCATACAAACAGAAAGGTGAAAATTTACGCCAAAATGGAGGGTAACAATCCTGCAGGAAGTGTCAAGGACCGTGCTGCATTGAATATGATTCGATCAGCCATGGAAAGAGGTGAAATTACAAAAGATAGTAAGTTGATTGAAGCCACAAGTGGTAATACAGGGATTGCGCTCGCAATGATTGCCGGTATCTATGGTCTCAGCTTAGAACTGGTCATGCCTGTTACATCTACTCGTGAACGTACACTGACTATGGAAGCCTTTGGAGCAAAAGTGACATTGTTGGAAACCATGGAAATTTGTCGTGACTATGCAGAAGAGAAGGCTGCTTCAGGAGATTACTTTATTTTGAATCAATTTGCTAATCCAGACAACTACAAAGCACATATTAAAACTACAGGGCCTGAAATTTGGCGCGATACAGCTGGCAAGATTACCCATTTTGTGAGTGCTATGGGTACTACCGGTACGATCATGGGAAACTCGATTTATTTAAAAGAACAAAATCCAGCCATTCAAATCGTAGGATGCCAACCTACGGAAGAATCTTCGATTCCTGGTATCCGTCGCTGGCCACAAGAATATTTGCCAAAAATCTTTGACCCTTCGCGCGTAGACCGTATTATTGATATTTCTCAGAAGGAATCTACAGCTATGGCTCGTGAGTTGGTCAGTAAAGAAGGTATTTTTGCAGGGATGAGTTCGGGGGGAGCATTTGCTGCTGCGTTAAAAGTTGCAAATGAAATTGAAGAAGGTGTACTCGTTTTTATTGCATGCGATCGAGGCGATCGATATCTCAGCTCAGATCTATTTGCATAAGTTATTTTATGTCGAAATAATATAAAAGGGTTATCCATTAGGATAACTCTTTTTTTATGTCCCATTTTTGAGATCACCTAGGATGAGTATCAAAATGGAGAATGTTTGATAACCCTGAAATTAAGAACGTTTGTTAAAAGCACTCTTATGAGTTATTCACATTGTTAATTCAGAATGTGGATAACTATAGGTGGCGCATGTCAGTTTTTCCACAATTTTTATTTCAGTTGTTAATAAACTATTTAGGTGGTATTTGTTTGTTTTGTGCGTATATAGGTATATTATTGCCCTATTTATTCTTTTTTATTGATAATCAAAAATAAGTATTTAACATTTTAATTTCTCTATGGTGATTATTTTATACATGTGCATAAATACCATAATTCACTCTTTAGTATATCAATAAGTTCTACTTCTATGAATTGATTTATATTGATTATGCACATTTTACGTAGGTTGTTAACAATAAAATGTTAATAACTTATAAGGCCGTATATTTACGACGATCATTAAAGGTCATTATTACATTTAAATTCCTCATTACGAGAATTTTATATATATTTTTTAAAAGTATATTAGATTTTCTTTTAAGATATGAATAATTTCTATTATCTTAGAATGTGTACAAAATACAACCTTAGTGTTACGTATACATCACCAATTTAAACCCATTAAATCAAGTAAACTGTTTTGTTTGATCATTTATTGGATTTCTGAGCCAATAAGCAAGACCTATTCTTGATTTAATTAGTACAAACTAATTAAACCAAACAGAAAAAATTATGAGTAATCTTAATTTAAGTCAAAACCAGTGGAAAAAGGCATTTTGGATGGGAGCAATACTCTCCTTATCTACGATCTGCCAATCTCCCGTGCTTGCTAGCACAAAAAGCCCTACTCTTATCAACTTGGCGCAAGAAAAGATTTCTGTCAGCGGAATTGTAACCAATGCTGATGACGGAACGCCAATAGCAGGTGTTACGGTACTTGTTGTAGGTACCAACATTGCCACCAAAACAAATCAAAATGGAGAATACGTTCTAGCCAATGTTCCAAGTAATGGAAAATTAAGCTTTCGTATGGTTGGAATGACTTCCACAGACGAGGATGTGAAAGGTAGAACAAGTATTATGGTTAGTCTGGGGAGTTCCAATGCCAATCTAGATGAAGTAGTGGTGGTCGGTTACGGTGTACAGAAGAAAGAAACGGTTACGGGATCTGTTGTTGCTGTAAAAGGAACAGACCTGGCTAAATCTCCTGCACTCAATGTTTCCAATGCATTAGCTGGACGTGTACCAGGAGTAATCGCAACAAATGGATCAGCAGAACCGGGTTATGATGGTTCGACCATTAGTATTAGGGGTACCAACACCTTGGGTAACTCGAGTCCCTTAATTGTTATTGATGGTATTCCGGCACGTCAAGGTGGTTTTGAACGATTAAATCCTGCTGATATTGATAATATTTCTGTTTTAAAAGATGCTTCGGCCGCCATCTATGGAGCTCGTGCCGCCAATGGTGTAATTTTAGTAACCACAAAAAGAGGTACCAATGGAAAGCCAAAACTTTCTTATAATTTTAATAAAGGATTCTCACAACCCACAGTCATTCCCAAATTAACCGATGCGGTTGAATACTCAGAATTGAGAAATGAACTGGAGATTTATAAACTTCCTGTCGCAGAATGGAGCGCGGCACAAAATGCCTTCAATACGACGGGTACCTACATAAGACCAAATAGTACCACTGTTTCAGCTCCTTTTACACCTGAAGATGTCCAATTATTTAGAGATGGAAGCGATCCTTGGGGACATCCAAATACAGATTGGTATGGGGAAACTTTAAAAAATTGGTCTCCACAGGAAAAGCATAATGTTCAAATTGTGGGGGGTAATGATGCAGTAAAGTACCTCACTTCAATAGGATATCAGAATCAAGATGCATATTATAAAAATTCTGCTACTGGATATAAACAATATGACTTGAGGATTAATTTGGATGCTAAAATTAGTCAATACATCACCACTAAATTTGGCGTTTTAGGTCGTCAAGAAAACAGGAATTTCCCGACTAAGACTGCAGGTACAATTTTTAGAATGCTGATGCGCGGTAATCCTACTCAACCGGCTTATTGGCCAAATGGAATGCCTGGACCTGATATTGAAAATGGTGAAAATCCTGTTGTGATCACGACTAATGATACCGGTTATGAAAGAGATAAAAGATATTACTTTCAGACCAATGGGCAGATTGATATCACGATTCCTTGGATAGAAGGATTGAAATTTTCTGGAAATGCAGCAGTGGATAAGTATATTAAAAAAATCAAACGTTGGGAAACTCCTTGGTACCTGTATACTTGGCAAGGGGCTTATGAAGCTGATGGGGTAACACCACAATTGGTCGCGGGTAAAAGAGGCCCTGCAGATCCAAGATTAAACCAGTCCGATGAAGATCAATTGAATATTTTGTTAGGCGGTGTACTGACGTATGACAAAGTTATTGGCGATCATACGTTTAATATATTGGCCGGTGTCAATAGAGAGACCATCCAAAATGACAGTTTCTCTGCTTATAGACGCTATTTCTTATCCGATAAGATCGATTATCTGTTTGCTGGTGGTGATGCCGAGAAAAATAATGACGGTAGCGCATGGGAGCGTGCAAGATTGAATTATTTTGGAAGGGTCAATTACAATTATAAATCGAAGTACATTGCGGAGTTGCTATGGCGTTATGATGGGTCCTATATGTTTCCTCAAAAAACGCGTTATGGATTTTTTCCAGGAGCGATGTTGGGTTGGGTCGCTTCAGAAGAAGGGTTTTGGAAGGATAATATAAAAGCCATTAATTATTTTAAGATACGAGCATCTTATGGTCAGATGGGAAATGATAATGTCTTTTATGATGATCTCCTGCAAGAATATCAATTCTTCTCCACGTACAAATTCGGAACCTATATCATAGGGGATGAAATGATCAAGACCTTGTATGAAAGCCGTGTACCAAATAATTTCATCACGTGGGAGGTCGCGAATAACTATAACTTAGGTATTGATGCACAATTTTTAGGCGGCAAGATTAATTTTGAATTTGATGTTTTTAAAAATAGACGAAATTCAATTCTTTGGCGACGCAATGCATCAATTCCACAAAGTACAGGAATGACCCTTCCTGCCGAAAATATTGGTAAAGTAGATAACAAAGGATGGGAATTTAATTTAGGTTACCGTGATCAGAAAGGTGATTGGGGATATAGTGCTTCCATTAATGGTGGATACGCAAAAAATAAAATTGTTTTTTGGGATGAAGCAGCTGGTGCACCATCTTGGCAACAAACGACTGGTCGTGTGATCAATTCGGGATTATACTATCAGTATGATGGGGTGTTTAAAAACCAAGAAGAGATTACTGCAAATACGCTCGATTATTCGGCTATCACAAATAATTTGAGACCTGGTGATATGAAGTATAAGGATTATGATGGTGATGGAAAGATTACACCAGACGATCGTGTTCGTACAGATAAGAATACCAATCCAACCTTTCAAGGTGGTTTGAATCTGGGATTACGGTACAAGAATTTTGACCTATCGATCTTATTTCAAGGTGCTACTGGTGGTGAAGTACGTATCGCGACAGATGAGTCTGGTGCAATCGGCAATTACCTGCACGAATTTTATGAAAATAGATGGACGATTGACAATCCTAGTTCCGAACATCCTCGTATCACTGATCGTTCTGATCAGTATTATTCCAGTGGAAATACCTATTGGTTACATTCTAATAATTATCTGCGCTTAAAAAATGTGGAAATAGGATATAATTTAAGTGCAAAACTTGTGGAGCGCTTAGGGATTTCAAGCTTTAGAGTTTATGCGAGTGGTATGAACTTGGTTACTTGGTCCAAATTGAAAATGTATGATCCTGAATCGACTAATACCTTAGGACATTACTACCCTCAAGCTCGATTAATCAATACAGGTATACTTTTATCTTTTTAATTCGCTATCATTATGAAAACAATAAAATTATTTTATATACCGATTTCTGCCTTATTATTTACGGGACTATTTGCTAGCTGTAATGATGATTTTGTCAATACTAAGCCACTTTCAGAGGTTCCACAAGAGCTCGTATGGACAGATGCTGGACTCGCTCAAGCATTTGTAAATGATTTATATAATGGCTTTGGACAAGGTGGTTTTAACGAACAGATGTTAGCCTCGCTGACAGATGAGTCTATGTTTACTCATCCAGGTAGAGGTATTAATACCATTACAGAGAGTCGATCTAATCCAGCCGATCAGGGATGGATCGTTGATTCTTATGAATATGGAAATATGTATAAGCGTATTCGTGCGACAAATATTGCGATCGAAAATCTTATCGAACCAAAATTCAATAATGAATCGCAGGCTAAACAGATGTTAGGAGAAGCTTATTTCTTACGAGCCTATTACTATCAGCAACTGTTACGCTTTTATGGAGCTATTCCATTGATTACTAAGGTTTATACGCTCGAAGATACGGACTATACTGCAGCTCGAAATACATATGAAGAATGCGTCAATTTCATTGTCAAAGATTGTGAACAGGCAGCGACTTTATTGAATGGGGCGGCAAAAGTAGATGGACGTACCAATGAAGCTGCTGCTTTGGCATTAAAAGCTCGTGTGTTGCTATATGCAGCTTCAGACTTACACGATATCCCAACTGCAAAGGCCAAATCAAATACGATTTCAGCCTATGGTAATCCCGAATACTTAGGCTATGTTTCTGGAAATAGAACAGAGAGGTGGCAAAAAGCTAAAGCTGCAGCAAAGGCTGTGCTGGATAAAGCAGAATTTGCATATAAGTTAGATTTATCTACGAAAGAAACGCCAGCTGATGGACGTGCAAATTATATTGCTATAGCCATGGGCGGAAGTTCAAAAATTGCTGATGCCGATGCTAAACGGGATTTAATTTTAGGAAGATTTTTCAATGATTTGAAAGATGAGGCAGGGGCATATGTTGGTCGTAATAATGGACCTAATGGCTATCACAATTGGGCAGGAAATAGTCCAACTCAGTTGCTTGTAGATGACTATGAAACTTTGTCTGGAGAAAAATTTGATTGGAATAACCCTGCTCACGCAGCAAGTATATATACCAATCGTGATCCTCGGTTAGGCGCTTCGATATTATATGATGGCGCTACTTGGAAACCTAGAACAGATGATGTTAAAAATCGTGATCCTTTAAATCAAATTCAAACGGGTCAATATGAGGTGACCAATTCAGGAGGAGTTAAATCTATACAATATGGATTAGATACGCGTAATTCTCCTGTGGAAGATTGGAATGGTAGTTATACGGGATATTACATGCGAAAATTTGTAGATGCCAATCCTGCAATCGTTGATCAAAATACCAGACAAAGTGTGCCATGGCCTGTACTTCGATATACAGAAGCAGTATTAAATTACGCCGAGGCTTGTATCGAATTGGGAGAGGATGCCGAAGCACGAACGTGGCTCAATAAGATTAGATTCAGATCGGGTATGCCTGCTATTGCCGATAGTGAATCTGGACAAAAATTAAAAGATCGATATCGCAATGAAAGACGGGTTGAACTGGCGTATGAGGAGCACCGCTTCTTTGACACACGACGTTGGATGAATGCTAAGGAAACGATAGGAAGACAGGTTACCTTAATTAATATTTTCGGTACACTGAAAGCAGGAAAGCTGGTGAGTCTATACCAATATAACACGGACAATTATACCTACTCTTATAAAGTGAATACAATTGCACCAGGTATTGAAAATAGAAACTGGTTGGATAAAATGTATTTTATATCCATTCACCGCGATGAAATAAATAGAAATACCAAATTAATCCAAAATCCGGGATACTAATTCTGAACGAGGCACTCGTGCTCAATTAGATCGTTAATGGTAAAAGAGGTTATCTGGAATAAAGTATGAGGCTTCAGCTGCAAAAATTCATACTTGTTATTCGAGATAACCTCTTTTTTTATCCGTTAGATGAAAAAAGGATGTCATTATTTTTTATTTATCATGACGTGTAAGTATACCTTCTTGTTTTTCGTTAGGCTATATTACCATATCGAATATTTCAGATAACTTTTTTGTCCCGATAGGGATTAAAACCTAAATAGGGTCTTAACCTATGACTAGAACAAATGTATTTTTACTAATTCCTCCCATTCATCATCGAGAGAACCTTTGAATTCTTGTTTTTTAGCGCGATTATACCAATATCGAGCATTCCAAAGATCTTTTTCCTTGCGATGTAAGTAAGCGTGTACATGGGCAGATTTAGCATCTTGTAGATGATCTATTAAATCATGCGCTTTTTGCCAATCGCCTTTTTTATCCCACCATAGTGATTCTAGCCAAATTGACAGATCCATAGGAGGCACAGCTAATGCTGTTGAAGATGAAAATTTTTCAAATGTTAACATATCTCTAAAATAACTAAATCCAAATAAAAAGGGTGACTTTTATTAAAATCACCCTTTTTATTATTTGAACTTGCTCGCCAAAGCTGCTAATTTAGAAGCCATATCTGTTTCAGTTTCTTTTTCCTTTCGATCTTTTTGGTTAAAAGTTTTTTGTTCTCTTTTTGGTTTTGGAGAAGAAGATACTTCGCTAGTTTTCATAGAGAGTCCGATGCGATTTCTCTTTTCATCAATTTCCGTTACGGTCACCTCAACATGTTGCTGCACTTTAACAACCTCATGTGGATCGGATATATAACGGTTAGAGAGTTGACTTAAATGTACAAGCCCATCTTGATGCACACCAATATCAACGAAAGCACCAAAATTAGTGATATTGGTAATGATACCAGGTAATTTCATACCTACACGTAAATCAGAAACCGCATTTACACCATCAGTAAAGGAGAAAGCTTCAAATTTTTCACGTGGATCTAATCCTGGTTTTGCTAATTCGGCTATAATATCATTCAAAGTCGGAAGACCAACTTCATCAGAGATATAATTTTTTAATGGTATCGTTTTTCTTAATTCAGCATCTTTTAACAGGTCATGTACACTTGTTGAAAGATCTTTTGCCATTTGTTCAACCAATTTATAACGTTCGGGATGTACCGCTGAGGCATCTAAAGGATTTTCAGCATTACGGATGCGCAAAAATCCTGCTGCCTGCTCAAAAGCTTTGTCTCCTAGGCGTGGTACTTTTTTCAGTTCACGACGTGATTTGAATGGACCATTTTCTTTTCTATAATTGATGATTGATTGTGCTAAGGCAGGCCCTAAACCTGATACATAAGCTAGAATTTGTTTCGATGCGGTATTTAATTCAACACCAACATTGTTGACACAACTCATGACGGTATCATCTAGAGAGCTCTGCAATTTATTTTGATCGACATCGTGTTGATACTGGCCAACACCAATCGATTTCGGATCTATTTTCACAAGTTCTGCTAATGGATCCATCAATCGTCTACCGATAGAGACAGCACCACGGACAGTGATATCTTGATCTGGAAATTCTTCTCGAGCTGTTTCTGAAGCCGAGTATATGGATGCTCCACTTTCGTTGACCATGACAATAGTCACCTGATCCAGGTTGAGTTTACGAATAAATTCTTCGGTTTCTCTTCCAGCTGTTCCATTACCAATCGCAATTGCTTCGATATCGTATTTTTTTACGAGATAAGGAATAGTACGGGTTGCTTCCGCAAGACCGCCAGCACCACTGTGAGGGAATATAGCTGTGTTTTCTAATAATGCTCCTTGTTGATCCAGCACCACAGTTTTACAACCTGTTCTAAATCCAGGATCGATCGCTAAAATTCTTTTTTGCCCCAGTGGAGCTGCCAACAATAGCTGACGTACATTATCGGCAAATACTTTGATTGCTTCTTCATCAGCTTTCTGACGTGTCAAAACGCGGATTTCGGTTTCCATTGATGGTTTTAATAAACGTTTAAAACTATCCACCAATGCCAAACGGATCTGAGCCGAAGCTTCATTATTTGCTTTGATATAGATTTGTTCGATGACCGGGATGACCTCATCTTCTGTCACTTCAATATCCAAATAAAGTAATTCTTCTTTTTCGCCGCGACGCATGGCCAGTACACGGTGAGAGGGGGCATTTTTTAAGGATTCGGACCATTCATAGTAATCCTTATATTTCAATGCAGCTTCTTCTTTCCCAGGTACAACTCGGGATACAAACTGACCTTTTTCTAAAAATATTTTTCGTGCTTTATCTCTTACCTCCGCATTTTCAGCAATGGTTTCTGCTATAATATCACGTGCACCAGATAACGCTTCTTCTACCGAGTTTACACCTTTTTCTTCATCAATTAGTGATGTTGCTAAATCTGTGAAATCAGTGCGGTCTTGAGCGAGTAGGAGGTCAGCCAATGGTTGAAGCCCCTTTTCCCTAGCCATACTTGCGCGTGTTTTACGCTTAGGTTTGTAAGGAAGATAAATATCTTCCAAATTGGCCATCGTCTCGACACTCTTGATTTTGAGTTCTAGTTCTGGCGTTAATTTTCCCTGATCTGAGATGGATTTTAAGACCGCTTCCCTTCTTTTGTCTAAGTCACGTAGTTGTTGGATGCGATCACGGATGGTGGTTATTTGCACTTCATCTAGACTACCTGTCATCTCTTTTCTGTAACGAGATATGAAAGGAACCGTAGCGCCTTCATCTAGTAAATCAATCGTTGTTTTTACTTGTTTTTCGCTAATTGCTAATTCCTTCGAAACTATAATTTCGTGTGTCATAAATAGGGAATGTAATATTTATTAAAATAGAAAGCTGCTGGAAATAATCCAACAGCTTTATTTGACAATATCTTATTGAAAATAAAATGCTTAAACTTATGCTTCTTTCGAAGGTTCTTCTGTATTTTTAAGAGGGTCTGTTGTTGTTTTTCCAATAGATGCAGTTGGATGCTCAATAGGTGCCACTGGGTTTTCAACAGGTGTAGTTGGATTTTCCTCTGTTACAGGTGGCTGTGCATTTTCTGCAAAATGATCGTTGTAACCATATTGAAAATGATTAGGTTCTTCGCCATAATCAGGTTGACGGCTGTATTGCATAGTGCCTTCGGGAGCTGTAAATTGAGGAGTCTTTTTTTCAGATTCATCATTCTTTTCAGCTTCAGCATCATCTTTTACCTTTTGTTCCGCAGCTTGAACTTCTGCTAATGGATTTTCTTCAACTTTTAAATCAATATCTTTTTCGAAATTATTAATTTGATCAGAAATCTCTCTCTTGATACCCTCAGAAGCATCTTTAAATTCTCTAATTCCACGACCTAGGCCTCTTGCTAATTCAGGAAGTTTTTTACCACCAAATAATAAAAGAGCGATGACCAAAATCAACATCATTTCTGATGTCCCTATGTTAAGAAATGCAAATATTTGACTGTACATTATACTATCGTTTTAATAAATTATAAATGCTAAGTTACAGCAATATTTTAAAAATGAAACAGTGTTTAAGGAAATATTAACAATTCAATTGTAAAAATTTAGTGTGTTAATTTGACAATTTCATTATCATTTATTGATAGATAAGAAATGTAGGAGTGGGAAAATTCTCGTACTTTTGAAATCTTTTCAAATTTAGTAGCGGGAAATATGTTGAAGCGATTAAAATCTTACAAGCCTTATTATTGGAGCACTTTTATACTGGCTGGTCCAGTCGTGATTTCTCAATTGGGTCATACCATGGTGCACATGGCTGATAGTGTTATTGTGGGGCACTTTGCCGGTACTATACCCTTGGCTGCGGTATCATTGGTCAATGCTGTTTTTATGATCGTCATGGTGATCGGACTGGGAATTGCATATGGTATCACACCATTAATCGCACAAGAAAACGGACGTGGCAATAAAGAAGAATGTGCCAAATTATTATCCAATAGTATTTGGATCAACGCTATAGCGGGAGTACTGTTGTTTTGTCTTGTTTATTTTGGGTCGATGTTGGCTATTGATCACTTAGACCAAGATCCTGCAGTTGTAAAAGAGGCAAAACCTTATTTACTAATATTAAGTTTATCGATTTTACCTCTGATGATCTTTAGCGCCTTCAAGCAATTTGCAGAAGGATTAGGATTCACTAAGCAAGCGATGAACATCACCATATGGGGAAATGTACTTAATATTATTTTAGCAGTTATTTTTGTTAAAGGTATGTTTGGTATCAAACCGATGGGAGTTAGTGGAGTAGGGTACAGTACGTTGATCGACCGTGTCATGATGATGGTGGTTATGCTATTTTATGTCATGAAATCTTCTTATTTTCAACCTTACATCAGTAAATTTAAACTTTGGGCGGTTGATCTCATTCGTGTTCGAAAAATATTGAAAATTGGCGCACCTGTGGCGATGCAATATGTGTTTGAAATTGGCGCATTTGCCGGCGCTTCACTCATCGCTGGTACAATTGGTGCCGTAGAGCAAGCTTCTCATCAAGTTGCTATTCAGCTGGCTGCGATGACCTATATGATGGCAAGTGGAATTGCTGCAGCTGCAACAATTAAGACAGGAAATAGCTTTGGTAACAAAAATTTCTTTCGACTACAGCGTTTCGCGGTTTCATCTTATCAACTGGTTTTGATCTTTATGACATTGACAGCATCTATTTTTGCCATCTTTAATAATTATCTACCTTTTATCTTTACAAAGGATATGGCAGTAGTCACAATTGCTTCACACCTATTAATTATAGCCGGATTATTTCAACTATTTGATGGAACTCAGGTGGTTGGTTTGGGTGTGTTGAGGGGTATGGGTGATGTCAATATTCCGACCTTAATCACCTTTATTGCTTATTGGATCATAGGATTACCGAGTGGTTATTTTATGGGTGTTCATTTAGGAATGGGAGTTGAGGGGATCTGGTATGGTTTGACCATGGGTTTATTAACCTCTTCCATATTGCTATATTGGCGTTACCGTATTGTTATTCAAAAACATTTGAATTCTTAACACAAGCATATTTTAGACATAAAAAAATCCTTCTCGTATTTACAGAGAAGGATTTTTTTATGTTGCATTGCGCTTATATTTCGCGATTGATATCCCAATTCTCTAAATAGTCGGCTACCCTTTTTAAGAATGTACCACCTAAAGCACCATCAATGACCCGATGATCATACGATAAGGACAGGTACATCATTTGTCTGATACCAATGAGGTCACCATGTTCAGTTTCGATAACTGCAGGTTTCTTTTTAATCGTCCCTACAGCTAAGATCGCTGCTTGAGGTTGATTGATGATAGGAGTACCCATAATATTGCCAAAAGCACCGATATTAGTAAAGGTAAACGTACCTCCTTGCGTATCATCTGGTTTTAATTTATTTGCACGTGAACGATTAGCCAGATCATTGACCGATTTGCTAAGTCCCACTAAACTTAATTGATCGGCATTTTTAATCACAGGAACGATTAAATTTCCATTAGGCAGCGCTGCCGCCATTCCGATATTGATATTTTTCTTTTTGATGATGTGGTTACCATCAACAGAAACATTGACCATTGGGAAATCCTTTAATGCTTTAGCAATGGCTTCAATAAAAATAGGAGTGAAGGTAATATTTTCACCATCTCTCTTTTTATAGATTTCCTTTGCCTTATTGCGCCAGTTAACCAAATTGGTTACATCAGCTTCAACAAATGAGCATACATGTGGCGAAGTCTGTACACTTTTAACCATATGATCTGCAATCAACTTACGCATACGGTCCATCTCGATGATTTCATCTCCGCCAGAATTGATTGTATGTGCTGTCTCAACTGGTGCTGTAGCATATTCCTCTTTTTTCTCTACACGAGCAGCGGCTGTTGTTGGAGTAGTATTGGTTTGAGCAGAAGCAGTTTGTTGTTTTTTGCTTGCTACATACTTTAAAATATCTTCTTTTGTAACACGACCGTCCGATCCACTACCTGCCAATTGATCTAACTCCTGCTGGCTTAAGCCTTCGTGGGATGCTATATTTTTGACCAATGGGGAATAAAATCTAATTCCACTATGAATGCTAGATTGATGATTTTCTAGTGTAGGTTGAATTTGATTTAAACCAGGTATTTCAATCTTTTTATCCTCGATCTGTATGGTTGTTGGCGTAACCTCAATCTGGTTAACGATGGTTTCTGAAGTTTGTTCCGCATTTGATGGGGTAGTCTCTTCCACACTCTGTTCACCCTCGATCTCAATAATAGCGATTATATCACCCACCTGTGCAACTTGATCGATTGAAAAAAGTTGTTCTTTTAATATTCCTTTTACTGGAGAAGGCACATCGGAGTCTACTTTGTCGGTTGCGATTTCTAACACTGCTTCATCTTCGCTAATGGTATCACCTGGTTGTTTTAACCATTTTGTTACAGTAGCTTCAGATACACTTTCCCCCATTTTAGGAAGTAATAATTTATATAATGCCATAATAATTCAACTGCAATCCTTTTAAATACTAAGTTAGTTATTTTAAGGTTTATATTTTACAAAGTAAAATATAATTTTTGATAAATCAACTTTTGCGGAATAATATTTTACAAACTAATGCCTATCTGATGCTCTTTGACTAGAAGTTGCCAAAGCATGAAAAGAGCCAATTGTCTTGTTCGTTCTATATTAATTGTTCTGTCATTTTGAAATTGAAACTTCTGAGTTATGGTTTCCCTTTCACCTGCCACAGCGACCCATACTGTACCTACAGGTTTGTCTATGGTACCACCACCCGGGCCAGCAATACCACTTGTAGAGATGGCATAATTTGTATCAAATTTCTTTTTGGCACCTTCCGCCATTTCTATTACCGTCTGTTCACTCACAGCACCGTATTGAAGTAGCGTTTCTTCCCTGACACCTAAAAGCTGTTGTTTTAATTTGTTTGAATAAGGTATAGTACCACCCACATACATCGCGCTACAACCAGCAATAGCGGTGATCATAGCTGCCAAGCTGCCTCCCGTACAACTTTCTGCGGTGGTCAATGTTAAGTTGAGACCAATGAATTTTTGGATTAAAAATTCTTCTATAGTCGTGTCGTAGTTTGCAATAACATGATCTGTAAGTCTATGGATAAGCTGATCAGCATAATGCTTGGTGGCCACAGTGATTGTTTCTTGATCCGATCCTTTTCCCGATAGACGAAGTCTGACAAATGCCAATGTGGGCAGGTAGGCCAATTTTATAGATTCGGGCAGTTCAGATTCTATATCAGCAATTTTTTCAGCCAGGTATGATTCTCCGATCCCGCCAACAATAATGTTTTCCTGTGAAAGAAAGATTGTATGATCTTGTTGTGTAAGTCGTGGTAATATTTGGGTATTCATTAAATGCTTCATTTCAAAAGGAACACCTGGCATAAAGATATAGGTGGTGCTTTCCTTTTTCATGAGCATTCCGGGTGCTGTACCATATTGATTAAATAAGACTGTACAGCCTTCCAAAACATCTGCCTGTTGTCTGTTTATTTCCAACATCGTTCTCCCTCGTGATTCGAAAAATTGAGTTACATGCTGTAATACCGCTTGATCACGTCGCAAATGTGTGTCAAAATATTTTGCTGCAGTCTGCTTGGTTATATCGTCTTTAGTCGGACCTAGTCCTCCTGAGATGAGTACGAGGTCTACTTGATTTTGACTATCGGATAACGCATTTAAGATGGCATCATCTTGATCCGATATCGAACGAATTTGTGAGACGGCAATGTTATGGATATGGAGCTGAGTTGCGATCCACGCGGAATTGGTATCTACTATTTGACCAATTAAGATTTCATCCCCTATAGTTATGATATGTGCTTTCATGAATATCTAATAAATCCGTATATAAGTTAAATCGCAAAAGCTACGAAATTTTGTTGAACCTTGGTGCTTTACAATAAAAAAAGCAGTTATTAATAATAACTGCCTCCTGAACTATTTCTTTTCGAAAGTTTCAAATCTTGTAGGATGGAAGATTTGGCCCTGATCGTAAAATTGTAACTTTGATATCTTCCAAATGGTGTCCATCCAATCGCGATATCCCAACAGTGAAGGTCCCTGTAAATATTGAACTGTGTCAATGTGATTTCCTTTGCTTTTAAATCAAAACCTGAATTAAAGGTAACCTTCCACTTGGGAGTTAGGCTGACATCACCATGTATATTGACTGTACTTGTAATGGTTGAAACTTGACCAGGTTTAGAATATTGAAAGCTAAATGATCCTGCTAAATTCCAAGGAATACTGAAATTGACAAATGCATTTGGGTCAGCACTGATGCGCGATAAAGCTTGTGCCTGCTCTGGTGTCATGTTACTACCAATCTGACTACGCAAAGAATCAATATTATTATTTCTGTTTTTGGCAGCTTTAGGGTTGAGACTATAATCAAAGGATAATCCGAAGTTAGTTAAACGAGCAAGTTTACCCTCATTAATGACATATTTATTATAGCGTTGGCCAGCTTGATCGATGGCATATGGATCTAACGTACCATTGAAATTGACATTTATCTTTTCGCCGAATAATGCTGTTCTACCAGAAAAGTTAAGCGGTGATAATTTCATGGAATCAGCCACAAAATTATAATTTCCACTTATGGATAATCCCTGAAGTAAAGGAACTTTTTTAAATCCGCCATCCGTTGTATCTGACTTGCTTTTTATTTTTGCTTCGATATTATTATCTACGGAAAAACCAATTCCCATGGATTTCCCAGCAGATGGAGAACCATAGACGTTATCCTGAAAAATAGAATAATTGTTGATCATTCCATATTGATCGACATAATTTTTGTAAAATCCATACATCGCGTCTGAGAAGTCTGGTCTATAGTTAATATTGACCGACGGCGTGATGACATGTCTTATGGCTTGAATTTTACCGATTTTCGGATACATACCATAAATTTTGGTGGATAATCCTGTTGATACAGAGTAATCGTATGCTCTTCTAAATCCTTGTACAGTATCCTTCACAGCAACATAGCCTTCTTTCGTATTTTCCATACGTTGACGTGTACTTTGTAAATACCATCTTTCGGTATAATTCACGCTTGTATTAAACTGAAAATACTTGAACGCATTTAAAGATAGACTGATCGGAATATTATGTTGAAAACCGTTTGTAAATTGTTTTAAAGTTTGTTTTGTAAATAAGGTTGAATCACCTGTATTTAACGTGTTTGTTCCTTGCAAGCTGTAACCGACATTGATGCGCTGATACCATTTTTGTTCATCTACGCGGTCTTTTGAATCAAAAGGATTGAAAGAAGAAACGTTTAAACTAAAATTAGGCAATTGCAAGTAAACATTCCCCGTACTCATATCCTGACGGTGACTCAGACTGGAAGTGAAATTGACTTTTCCATCGGCAAATACTTTACCATAACTGATGGAAGAAGACATGTTGTTTTTAGTGATATCATTATAGGTATTGGTACCGTTTGCACCCGTATTTCTAAAATAAGATCCTGTTCCAAAATTGACATTAGCAGAGAAAGATGTCCCTGGATTTGCTTCTTGACGTTGTGTATGGTTCCATGTGACATTAAAATCTTTATTCGTACCATAGTTATCGGTTCCTTCCACACCGGCTTTTGTGGAAGCATAGCGGATATTGAATCCACCATTATATTTATAATTTACAGTATATCGGGTATTGATGGAAGCTTCCCAAGATCCCTTAGAATATAAACTTCCTCGTACTTCACTATCCCAATAATCATTGAATGCTAAGTACCAACCGATATCACGCATCGCAAAACCACGGGTATAGTCTTCTCCAAAAGATGGGAATAAGAATCCCGAAGATCTTTTGTCCGGTTTAGGGAAAAAAGCAAATGGGAAACCAATAAACTTGAGCGGTATATTTTGCAATACGAGGTAAGAAGGTCCTGCGATGATCTGATTCTTGGTCACGATCCCTTTGCTGAGGAAAATTCCAAAATGTGTATGGGGCTCAGGAAGATTACAAGTACTGTATAGACCATGGTACAAAGACATTTCATCGTATAAGTTTTTACGTACTACCTTTGCTTGGATGAATCCTCCTTCTACATCGGTCATGATTCCATAGGTATTACCCTCTTGTTTCTCATAATCGTATAACAGAGAGTCTACTGTCTTAGGACTTTCAGCACCCGTCATCACAATAGGACGGCCGACATATTTGCCATTATGGTCGATCACACCTGAAGCAAATATTTGCTTTTTATTTCGATCTAATCGAATATAATCTGCAGATAGTTCAAAATCTTGGTATTTAACCTTAGCCCCTTTGTACAAGTGACTTATGTTTTTATCGACTTCAGTACGCTGTGAATCACGAGCGATAATACTAACTTCCGCCTGTAATCCGCCTTTATTTTTGGTACTGTCTTTGTTTATTAGGGTGGAGTCTCGTTTCACACGAATGGAGTCAGGAGTTCCTATGACCGAAACAGAATCTTTTAGATTCTTTGACGTTGTCTTTACGGGAGTTTTATCTTGCGAAAATGCTGAAAAAACACTTAGCGAAAGAATAAGAAATATGGTTAAAATGTGTGTTAACGACTTCAAAATTAAAGACAAATGTTATTTTTGTAAAAAAATTAAACTAAGCTTGACAAAATTAGTCAAAAACAAATAGAAATTGACGTTTTTTAACGAGATTAACATTTCCTATTTTTGTAGCACAATATTACTCATTACATTTTGTTATTAAATTACAGAAATTAAAAAAATATACATGAAATCAGATTTGAATATTAGAAAGCGGAAATTTATATTTTTTTTAGCCCCGGCGATTTTATTATTTATGGTTTTGACCAGTGCTACGCCTCCACAAACAAACGCTACCCCACCACCACAAGCTTATCAAATTAGAACAATTGTTATTGATGCAGGTCATGGAGGGCGAGATTCGGGAGCAAAGGGTTCACGTTCTTTAGAAAAAAACATTGCTTTGGACGTAGCATTGAAATTGGGAAAGGAACTTGAGCGACAGTTACCAGGTGTGCGTGTCATGTTTACTAGACGAACAGATGAGTTTATTGATTTATATAAGCGTATTCGTATGGCTAATGCCGCAAAAGCGGATATATTTATTTCTATCCACTGCAACTCGGCTCCAGGAGGCTCTTCTAGAGGAACAGAGACGATCGTATCTGGATCACACCGCTTAGGTGAGCAGACTGCCGCAATTCGTGAGAATGCCTCGCTACTATTAGAGGAAAATTATAAAGAAAATTATCAAGGATTTGACCCCAAAGATCCTGAAAGTTATATCATCTTCTCTTTGATGAAAAATCAATATCGTGAGAAGAGTATCAAGTTGGCCAATTTGATGCAACAGGAATACGTAAAATCGGGTCGTGTAAGCCGGGGGATTTTAGAACAAGGACTAGCCGTCTTAGCAGAGGCCGGTATGCCTGCGGTTTTGACAGAAATAGGTTTTATGAATAATCGTACTGAAGAAGCTTTTATGTTATCGGACGAAGGACAAGAACAGATCGTACAAAACTTAGTTGCAGCCATTAGTGCATTCAAAAAAAGTGTCGAACGATAAACTTATTTGCATTTGTCTTGTTTAAATGATAAATTGAATTCATATAAAACTTAAGAAAATATTATTTTGAAAATATCAAACGAGACCAAAGTCGGAATTTTAACTGTAGTTGCAGTTGCATTATTGTTTATTGGGTATAGCTTTTTAAAGGGTAATGATGTATTTAGCAGTGACAATACATATTATACATCTTATCAATCTGTGGATGGTCTGACTGCCTCTAAACCCGTGTTGGTAAATGGATATCAAATTGGACGTGTGTCTAAAATGACCTTGCAACCTGATGGTAGTATTTTGACACAATTTAAAATCAGTTCTGAATATAAAGTGCCCAAAAATACAATAGCACGAATAGCCAGTACGGATTTACTTGGTGGAAAAGCGATTGTATTTGATATGGGTAATAGTACAGAGTTGGCCAAGGATGGTGATATGTTAGCTTCAGGTATTCAGGCTAATATCATGGATAAAGTCGAACCCATACAGAAAAGGGTTGAAACCATCACCATAAAATTAGATTCGGTATTAACAGTTGTCAATTCTGTATTGGACGATCAGTTTCAAGAAGACTTTAAGGAAAGTGTACATAGTATTTCAACATCTTTAAAAAATGTGGAGCTAATCACGAAAGATGTCGAGGGACTTGTGGGTTCGGAACGAAAAAGATTAACAACGATCATCTCTAATTTAGAGGTTATAACCAATACATTTAAAAATAATAGCGGTCAGATCACAGCTATTATGTCCAATTTAAATACGGTAACAGATAAAGCTGCTAAGCTTGATTTCCAACAAACTATGGATAAAGCTAATACGGCTATGAGCGATTTTCAAACGATCGTAGATAAGATCAATAAGGGACAAGGCTCAATAGGCCTATTGATCAATGACGAGAAGCTGTATGATAATTTAAATAATGCATCGCAAAGTTTAGATCATCTGATGAAAGATATTAAAGAAAAACCTGGGAAATATATTAAACTTTCCATCTTTGGAAAGAAGGGTGAGGAATAAAACAAAACGGGCTCGAAATTATATCGAGCCCTTTTGTTATTTATAATGTTTCCTTTAACCAACCGAAAAATTCTCTTTGCCATACTTGAGCATTATGTCCCGATAGCACCCAGTGATTTTCATCGGGTAAATAAACCAATCTACTTTTAATTTTCTTTAACTGCGCAGCTTGGAAAGCTCCAAGTCCTTGTCCTATCGGCACGCGATAATCATGACCACCTTGAAAGATCAAAATAGGCGTATTCCATTTCTCGATATATTCGGATGGATTGAATGTTGTGTATGATTTTTCATTTGCTTTGTCCCAGTATGGGCCGCCCAGCTCATGGTTAGCAAAAAACATTTCCTCTGTCGTACCGTACCAGCTTCTCATGTCAAACAAGCCGTTATGAGCGATTAGTGTTTTAAATCTATTTTCATGTACACCAGCGAGCATATATACCGAATAACCGCCATAACTAGCGCCAATAGCGGCGCGACGTGTAGTATCTACGTATTTTTCTTTCGAAATATCATCAATGGCAGATAAGTAATCACGAATAGGCTGTCCACCCCAATCTTTGGAGATTGCTTCATTCCATTTTACTCCCCATCCAGGCATACCGCGACGATTGGGGGCGATGACAATATATCCTTGAGATGCGATAAGCTGCAAATTCCAACGGAATGAATAAAATTGTGTTAAAGCAGATTGTGGTCCGCCCTCACAGTACAAGATCGTTGGATATTTTTTTGTGGGGTCAAAATCAGGAGGGTAAATGACCCACGAAAAAAGGTCTTGACCATCAGAGGCTTTTGTAATTCTGGATTCAATCTTATTATCGCTGATCTGTGCATACATATTATCATTGACAGTGGTCAATGGAGTTAACTTTTTACTCTTTAAGTCATAACGGTACACCTCTGTAGCTCTTGTAAATTTTGTTGAAGTTACAATTAAATGATTATCGACCTGTCCAATAATTCCTGTAATATCAAAATTTCCTTCAGAAATCTGTTTGATGGAAGCTAAGGATTTGTTTTTAAAGTTAGTAGGAACAACTAATTCAAAAAGTTGTACCGTTCCTTTAGAAGGTGCAACAAAATAAATTTTGCGATTGTCCTTACTCCAAGTAAAAGAGTTTACGGTACCATCCCAATGCGCGGTTAGATTTAGTCGTTGAGAAGATGCTTTGTCAAAGACAAGGATATCATTTTTATCCGCTTCGTAACCATCCGTTTTCATGCTCAACCAAGTCAACTTGGTCCCATCCGGACTGTAAGTTGGATTGGTGTCGTAGCCAAGCATTCCTTCAGTTAGATTGGTTGTTTGCTTGGTGGCCAGATCATAACGATAGATATCCGTATTGGTACTTACGGCATAGTCCGTACCAAATTTTTTCTTGCTTACATATAACACAGCTTTACTATCGGGGGTCCATTCATAATCTTCCGATCCGCCAAACGGCATTTGAGGACTGTAAAATGGCTCGTCTTGTAACAGATCAATTGCTTCACCAATTTTTCCATTATTATAGGAAGCAACGAATGGATGGTTAAATTTTCCATTATTAAAAGTATCCCAATGGCGGTAGTCCAGATTGTCGAATACATAGGCATCGGACTTTGGTAAATCCTGATATTTATCTGTACTGTGATACTTTTTGATTAAAACAGCTTTGCTGAATAATATGTATTGACCATTTGGAGATAGCTTTACATTTTCTAATTCAGTATCGTTATTTGTCAATTGTACAGCTTCACCCTTATATCTGTTCTTTTTCCAAAGCTGTCCTTTGAACAAATAAATGATATCACCATTTTCTGTTATCTGCACGACAGACTCACCGCCCTTTTCACTGGTTAGGGGAGTAGAGTTACCTGTTTCCAATGATAAGGTGTATAAGTTTTTCTCTGAGCTGTTGGTCTCCACAGCATAATTTGAGACACCATATACCAGTGTTTTTCCATCAGGTGAAATTCCTTCGGCAGAAACACGTCCTAACTTCCATAATGTTTGCGGGTCTAATGGAGTTTTTGTTGGTGTTTCCATATTTACAGTCAGTTTGGTTTCTTTCTTTTCTTGTGCTATAGTTGCCGAAGCACATAGTAATACAGAAAGCGTTATTAAAGATTTTTTTTTCATCAAAATAATTTATTTTAATAAGGAGTGTGATCATGGATTGAGTTCTTTTCACTCGATTCATAAAAAATACAATTATGAGCATGCAAGATACAAAATCTACTTTATGTAAGGTAATTCCTATTTTCTATTCAGGAACGATTTTGATGAAGTCATGATGTAAATCTTTTGAAAATTTATTCACTTGTACAATGTTGGGATTTGCTGCTGTATCATATGCTTACTGTAAGTTTAGGCAATTGTGTTTCGCTTGGACGGGTATTTCTTTTTATTTAAATGATTTTTTTTTGTTAATATTGATGTTAAACCACTAACTCTCAATTTGATGTTCCCCAAGGTATTACTTTTAGCTTGTACACTTATTTTTTCATGGATTACTAGTTTTTGTTTCAGTCAAAATCAAGGAATAGGATATGCATTTAAAAATATGACGTCAGATCAAGGTCTAGTACATAATCATATCAATTGCACCTTGAGGGATCAATATAATTATATGTGGTTTGGTACAGAATCTGGACTTAGCAGATTTGATGGACTCCAATTTACGAATTTCCGTTATTCATCTAACAAAGGGATTGGTTTGAGCAGTAATCCTATATCGGCATTATTTGAAGGACCAGAGGGACAAGTTTGGATTCGCACCTCTTCAAAAATGAATGTTTACGATCAAAAAAAAGGAGTTATCATTCAAAATATAGACTCCATCCTTCATGTTCTGAATCTTCCTATTGGAGACCCCGAGATGATTCGTGATTTCGGGGATCATGAATATGCAATTTTATATAGAGATAGCTCGCTTGTCTTATTTGATTCGAGATCAAAAAAAAACAAGCGTTTTGTATCCATTAAAAATCAAAAAATAGTTGATGTATTACCATATGCTAAAGAATCTTTTTGGATTATATATGAGAGTGGCTTGACGCAATTAATTCATAAAAAATCATATCAACCAATAAAGCAATTTTCATTACCAGTTCATCTACAGCGTGTCAATTATCGTCTTTTTATAGATCGAGAAGGAGATCTGTGGGTATATTCAAAAGATGTTCCAATAGGAACATTTTGGATGAAGGAAGGCTCGGATAAAATGATCCACATCAAAGAAAGACTTTCCAATTTTTTTGTTGGAAATATTATTCAAGATGGAAATGGTTTGATTTGGCTGGCTACAGATCATGGCGGCATCAATGTATTTAATAAGAGAACTACATCTATACATATTATAAATCATGAGGAGTATAATTTAAGAAGTTTGCCCTACAACAGCATTACTTCTCTTTATAAAGATCCAAAAGGAATCATATGGGTGGGAACATATAAGGGCGGAATTAGTTACTATCATCCCAATTTATTGCTGTTTCCTGTTTACCAAAATTATCCAGGTTATGCTAAAACATTACCATTCGATGATGTGAATCGATTTATTCAAGATCAGCATAATAACTTATGGATTGGAACAAATGGGGGAGGTTTATTACATTATGATTTTCATGAGAAAGTATACAAGCAGTATATACACCATCCGAAAGAGGAGAACTCTTTACCCAGCAATGTGGTTGTAAGCCTGTATTTAGATCAAAAAAATATACTTTGGATTGGTACCTATCATGGAGGGTTGAGCCGATTTGATGGTCAATCCTTTAAAACATATAACAAAGGACCTGACCGCTTACCAGATGATAGTGTCTGGGAAATTTTTGAAGATTCAAGAGGACGTTTTTGGATTGGGACCTTATCTGCTGGCTTATATTTGTTTGATAAGGAAAGTGAAAAATTCTCCATTTTCCGTTCACGTGATGGAAAACCGATTTCCAGTACATATGTGTCCGTTTTATTTGAAGATTCAAAACAAAATATCTGGGTGGGTACTGCGACGGGTATTGAATTGATCAAGCCAAACGGAGAAATTCATCTTTTTAGTGAAAAGCAAGGTAAGTTGCGGCTTTCCAACGATCTCATCTACGACATTAAAGAAGACGATTTGGGACGTATATGGGTAGCCACACAAGAAGGAATAAATATAATTCAACAGGATACCATACACTATCTCAATACCAAAGATGGGCTGATAGAAAATGCGACACTGGCCTTGATTCTAGATGATAAGAATAATATGTGGGCATCCTCTGCTAAGGGACTATCTGAGATCGTTCCGATTAAAAATTCTAATCAATTTGTTATACGTAATTTTAATAAAGAGCAGGGACTTCAAAGTAATGTCTTTAATGAAAATTCGGCTTTGAAGATGCACAATGGACAGCTCATATTTGGTGGGCCTAAGGGTTATAATATCATTGATCCCAATATGATTTTGGGACCAAAAGAAAATATAAATCCTGTTTTATCCAATATCTATCTTTTTAATCGCAAAATTGCAGTAGGCGAACGTGTTGATGGTAGGATTATTTTTAATGAAGCATTGACTGCTGTGAAGAAATTAAAATTGCCATTTAATCAAAATGCCATTTCATTAGAATTATCATCCTTTAATTATTTGCAACAAGATAATCGCATTTATCAATATCAACTCGATGGGTTAAGTGACGAGTGGTTTGATTTTGAAACAGGGACGATGAAAGCCAATTTTACCAATCTTGATTCAAAAACTTATCATTTTTATATACGTCATTCGGTGGATAATGAAAGCTGGTCTGAACAATCATTACTATTGACTTTGGTTATAGATCCTCCTTTTTGGAGATCCAATTGGGCAATATTGATTTATATCATCATTTCCATCTCGTGTATCTATTTGTGGCAGGCTTGGCTGAAGCTGCGCAGAAAAACAAGAAACCAATTGATTTTGGTCAATGAGCAGGCTATACAAGCAAAAGAGCTCGATGAGTTGAAAACACGTTTTTTCACCAACGTAAGTCACGAGTTTAGAACACCTATAAGTTTGATCTTGACACCTTCTGAGCAGCTTTTACAAAAAGAAACAGATCCGCATAAGAAAGAAAACTTGAGGTTGATCAATAAGAATGCCTCTCGTTTGTTGATCTTGGTCAATCAATTATTGGATTTTCGAAAACTAGAAAAAAATCAGATTACTCGTATCGACGAATATGGAGATTTGATTCTGTTCATGAAAGAGCAAATAGAACCATTTTATCAATTGGCTGAAGTAAATGCTCTTCATATCGAAACAAATTATGATCGAGATCATTATCTCGGGAATTTTGACAAAGGAAAATTTGAAAGTATCATCTTCAATTTATTATCAAATGCAATAAAATTCAGCAGATCCGGAGGTCAGATAACCATTAATATTACCATTGATGAAAAACGAGATACTTTAGATATTTGGCGATTAGAGATTAAGGATGAAAGCTTAGGGATACCTATAGAATATCAAACTCGGATATTTGATCGTTATTTTCAATATGATGTGAATAATGGTCGCTTAAATCAGGGAACTGGTATTGGACTATCTATCGTCAAAGATTATGTTGACTTTCTGAACGGACAGATTTCAATTCAAAGTAAAGAGGGCGAAGGGTCTATTTTTAAAGTTGAAATACCGATAGAAGCGGTTAAATTGCCTTTAGCAACTCATGACAGCCATGCAAGAAAGAAGAACCAGATTCTGCTCATTGAAGATCATGTGGAGTTTTTGGAATATTTGAAGAGCAATTTAATCGATGATTTTTTTATTGATGGCGTTTGTTCTGTGAAGGAGGCAAAAGACTATTTAACAAAAAAGGAATATGACTTAGTGATCGCTGATATCCAGCTATCAGGTGAAAGTGGCATAGATTTTTGCATTTATTTAAAATCATTAGATCGCTATAGACATATCCCAGTAATTATGGTAACTGCAGTAATGGATCAAAAAATACAACTGGAGGCACTTCGTGCAGGTGCTTCAGATTATGTTTTAAAACCATTTAATTTTGAATTATTGAAATCTAAAATAGCGAGTGTGCTGGATCAAAAATCATCTCTCGTAAAAAAATATCAAAAACAAATCACTATCGCCCTCAGCCAACCAGAGGTAGAATCTGCTGATGAAAAATTCATCCGGCAATTCATTTTAGAAGTCGAGCGAGATTTGACAGATTCCACATTATCTGTCGAAATATTAGCTGGAAATATGCATATGACAAGGGTTGGTCTTTATAAAAAGATTCTGGCGATTACGGGCTATTCTCCAACGGAATATATTAGACATATCCGTCTGAAACGAGCGATGCACCTGATACAGCATTCAAGCTTATCTATTTCAGAAATTGCTTACGAAGTCGGTTTTGGGAATCCAAAACAATTCACTAAATACTTTAAAGCCAATTTTGATAATCTGCCATCTTATTATCGTAAAAAGCTTTAAATAAGTTTCTTATGTGTTTTATCTGAATCTCTTTTTTAAATTAGGTTAACATACCATACCCCAATTGTTAACCAATTATACCCCTCTTGCAGCCCTATACATACTTATATTTGATCTTACCAATTGGTATGATAAAAGGGAAAATCACCAATATAATAAACCAATAAATTATTTTAATATATGCAAAACTTAAAGTTTGCTTTGAGCGGTATTATACTCTTTGCTCTCGTCCATCATGTAAATGCGCAAAGCAATAAATCAAATTTTACTAAAACTCAATCAGGTGTCAAAGTCAGTTTTAAAGGTTCTGAAACTGCCCTAGATCAAGAGGTATATCTAGATGTTATTACGGATAAAATTATTCGTGTCACTGCCCTTCCTTATGGTCATCCATTTCCTGCCCAATCAAGTCTAGTCATTGTTGATTCTTTGCACAGACAGCTTAAAAAATTTGAAGTTCAATCTACCGATTCTACGATCAACCTAACAACGGCAGATCTGATTGCAAAAGTATCCCTAGTCAGTGGGAAAGTTGGATTTTTTGATTTATCAGGAAAACGCGTGCTTACAGAATCCAAAAGAAATTCAGATGCATTTATAGCAGATAGTTATGGTGGTGATGCTTTTTATAAGTTGACTCAAGATTTTGTTGTAGACCCAGATGAGGGTATTTATGGATTAGGACAGCACCAAAATGCGATCATGAATTACAATCGTGGTAAACAAGTGACTTTGCTACAATATAATACTGAAATTGGAATCCCCTTCTTGGTTTCGACCAACAATTATGGAATCTTATGGCACAACTACTCGATAACCAAAGCTGGAGATATACGCCCACTACTGCCTCTCAATGCTTTTAAATTAACATCAAAGGAAGGTGAAAAAGGTTGGCTAACAGCTACCTATGTCAATAAATATAAACCCGATGAAGTTTTTATCACACGTCCTGAATCCATCATTGAATATAGCTATTTGACCGATCAACACAAGTTTCCCAAAGATGTCAAACTAGTCGATAGTAAAGTTATCTATGAAGGCCGTATCTCTTCCTCCTACTCCGGAAAGCATGTTCTTCATTTTAAATACTCCGGTTATATGAAAGTTTGGATTGATGGACAATTGGTTGCCGATCGCTGGAGACAGTCGTGGAATGCGGGAACCTTTGAAATTGAACAAGAATTTAATAAAGATGTGGATCACGATATTCGTATGGAGTGGTTGCCAGATGGAGGTGAATCATATTTTACTGTTAACTGGCAGAGTCCTGTCCCAGAAAAACGCAAAAGCATGTTTTCTTTTAATTCTGAAGCAGGTGATGCTATTGATTACTATTTTGTATATGGAAAATCAATGGATGACGTCGTTTCAGGATATCGTCGATTGTCAGGAAAAGCACCGATCATGCCTTTGTGGAGTTTTGGTTTCTGGCAAAGTCGGGAACGCTATAAAACACAAGCTGAAATTGAAAGCGTAGCATCTGAATTCCGCAGAAGAAAAATTCCTATTGATAATATCGTACAAGATTGGTCTTATTGGTCTGAATCTGATTGGGGAAGTCAACAATTTGATCAGGCACGTTTCCCTGATCCATCTGGGATGATTAAAAAATTGCATGATCAAAATTATAAATTGATGATTTCAGCATGGCCAAAAATCAATGAAGAGTCTTCTGTATTCAAGTCATTTAGAGATAACAAGTGGATTTATACCAGAAATATATATGACGGGCGAAAAGATTGGATCGGAAAAGGCTATACATCGACTTTTTATGATCCTTTTAATCAAGAAGCACGAGACGCATTTTGGCAATTGCTTGATAAAAATCTGTTTCAAATTGGTGTCGATGCTTGGTGGATGGATGCCAGTGAACCCGATATTCATTCAAACATCGACCTGGATGAACGGAAGTCCGTATTCCAACCCCTAATAGGATCATCTGTCCGCTACTACAATGCTTTTCCACTCCAAAATGCGAAAGGAATTTATGAGGGACAAAGAGAAACGGACCCTAATAAACGTGTATTTATTTTAACACGTTCTTATTTTGCGGGCCAACAGCGGTATGCTGCCGCGGCGTGGAGTGGTGATATTGCTTCAAGATGGCATGACCTGAAAGACCAGATCTCTGCAGGAATCAATTTTTCAATGTCTGGAACACCCTATTGGACCATGGATGCAGGTGGTTTTTTAGTAGAGAATAGGTTTCATAATCCCAATCCAGCTGATCAGGAGGAATGGCGTGAAATGAATACCAGATGGTATCAATATGGAACATTTTTACCCATATTCCGTGCACACGGTCAATTTCCATATCGCGAACCTTTTAATATTGCTCCAGACACTCATCCTGCTTATAAAAGTATCGTTTATTATATCAATTTGAGATATAAACTGTTGGCATATAATTATAGCATGGCCGCAAAGACATTTTTTGAAGATTATTCGATGATACGCGGGTTGGCGATGGACTTCCCTAAAGATAATAAAGGTCTTAATATTAATGACCAATACTTATGGGGTCCATCTTTATTGGTTAACCCAGTTACAGAAAAAGGGGCCACATCTAGATCAATACACTTACCAGAAGGAGTAGATTGGTATAATTTATATACTGGACAAGTGAATCAAGGAGGTCAAGATATCATCGCTCCAGCTACTTATGAAAGGATTCCTGTATTTGTAAAAGCGGGATCAATTTTACCTATAGGTCCTTCCATTCAATATACGACCGAAAAAAAACAAGACTTGATTGATCTATATGTTTACGATGGCGCTGATGGTCAATTTTCGCTTTATGAGGATGAGGGCATTAATTACAATTATGAAAAAGGAAAATACAGCCATATCGATATCACTTTTGATCACAAAAGCAAAACGTTGTACCTAGCTGACCGTACCGGAGTGTTTGATGGTATGTTGAATGAAAGAAAATTCAATGTCATTTTTGTTGATGCTGCCCATAGTACGGGTATCGATATGAAAGCTAAGCGATCCAAAATGATCACTTATTCAGGTAAAGCATTAAAGATCAAATTATAATAATTAAAACCAATTTTAAATTAAATAATATGATAAGTAAGCAATTGTTTAACATGGGAATTGCCATCGTTTTCATGACGGGCATGACCTCGATTGTTTGTGCACAATCTTTTACGGGATCGGTTGTTTCTGCTGATGCCAACTTACCAATCGGGGGGGCAAGTATAAGGATAAAGAATCAGACGATCTCAACAAGTAGTAATGAAGCTGGTAAATTTTCAATAGCTGCAACCAAGGGGACTATTTTAGTAGTTTCTTATGTTGGATATCAAACTCAGGAGATTCCCGTCACGGGTACAAATACGATCATTCGTTTGGAACCTATGATCTCCGATTTGGATGAGGTAGTAGTGATTGGTTATGGTGTTCAAAAGAAGAGATTAAATACGGGAGCAAATTTGAAAGTAGAAGGGGAAGATTTGCAAAAGCGTAACCAAGTCAATCCGCTACAAGCGCTGCAAGGTCAGGCTCCTGGGGTATCCATAACGTCAACATCAGGGCAGCCAGGTGCAGATATGAAAGTAGTGGTTCGTGGTTTAGGTACAATAGGCAATTCAGGACCTCTGTATGTTATTGATGGAGTGCCAGGTGGCGATATATCGGTGTTGAACGCAGCTGATATTCAATCAATAGATGTGTTAAAAGATGCGGCATCTGCCGCTATTTACGGATCCCAAGCCGCAAATGGAGTCGTTTTGGTAACCACAAAAATGGGTGCAGCTGGTAAAAGTATCCTATCCTTTGATGGATATACAGGTATTCAAAATGTAGCACGAAAGGCAAATTTGCTGAATGCTGATCAGTATAAAGTCATCATGAATGAGCAGTCTCTTAATTCTGGAGCAGGAATTATTGCTTTTGAAGCGATGGATGGCTTGGCTAATACCAATTGGTTGGATTATATGTTTAAAGATAATGCCAAAACAGATAATTATAACATTGGATTGACCGGTGGATCTGAAAAATCAACTTATGCCATGTCATTAAATTATATTGCACAAGAAGGGATCGTCGGTGGTAGAGCTGTTTCGAACTATGAACGATATGGATTTCGTAGTAATTCTGAACATAAATTATTGAATAATTTTGTGAAAATTGGTCAACATCTCAATTTCAATTACATCAAAAACAGAGGTGTGAGCGTCGGTGATCAATATAACAATACCTTGCGAGGATCATTTAGCACCTCGCCATTATCTCCAGTATATTCGGATAATGGATTGTATGGAAGTCCTTATAATGATACTTCCAATTCACCTTGGTACAACGGCGATAGCAATCCATATGGGAGCATGATGACCAATTCCAATAATAGCAATGATGCTCAGAAATTGTTAGCCGATGTTTTTGCTGAAATGGAACCAATCAAAAGTTTGAAACTCCGTTCACTAGTAGGGTTTAATTATTTTGCCTCCGAATATAGAAGCTTTACGCCAATGTATCGCTTTTCAATCTATACCTACAACGAAGATCATACGACTACTTCTCAAAACATGAGCAAAGGGCATACGTTGACATGGACAAATACAGCATCTTATGATTTTGATATCAACACTGACCATAGGTTTTCAGCGATGATAGGTATGGAGTCCCTGCGTTACCAAGGAACTTATCTATCTGCATCCAATTGGAATCTTTTGTCGCAATTTAATGACTTTTCGCATGCTTACTTAGATAATACAACCGGTCAAGCACACCTCGATGAGAAAGGTAATGTCGTAGAGACCCGCACAGTAGCTGGTAAACCTGAGAATATAACCCGCAGGGTATCTTATTTTGGGCGTATGGGTTACAATTATAAAGAGAAGTATCTTTTAAATGCAACATTAAGAGCTGATGCTTCATCAAAATTTTCTAAAGCCAATCGCTGGGGTTATTTTCCTTCGGTATCCGTAGGCTGGGTGGTGTCGGCTGAAGATTTTTTTAAAGAAAATTGGAGTGTGGTCAACTTTTTTAAACTTAGGGCTTCATGGGGGCAGGTCGGTAATCAAGATATTGATGACTTTCAATATGCTGCACCAATAAGTACTTCAACCGGTATTACACCTAACAATCCTGGAGCACACTACGTATTTGGAACAAGTAATACTAATATTGCTGGCGCTTATCCAAGTAGGTTATCTAATCCAAATTTATCTTGGGAAACATCAGAACAAATTAATATTGGTTTCGACGCAAAGTTTGTCAATAATCATTTAGATGTTGTCTCTGACTTTTATGTCAAAACAACAAAAGACTGGTTGGTAACTGCCCCCGTGTTAGCAACGACAGGAACACAGCCTCCTTATATCAATGGTGGGGACGTAAAAAATACGGGAGTTGAGCTAGCTGTAAATTGGTCTGATGGAATCAATGATCTGAAATATCGATTAGGTATCAATGGTGCCTATAATAAAAATAAAGTGGGCAAAATTCCGACAGAAGATGGCATTATCCATGGACGTACAGGAATGCTATATGACAATTCAGAAGAATTTTATCGTGCTGAAAATGGTCAGCCCATTGGATATTTTTGGGGATATAAGACCGACGGTTTATTTCAAAACCAAGCTGAGATTGATGCCTGGAGAGATGCAGGACAGGGTATTCTACAAGCTGCTGTAAAACCGGGTGACGTCAAGTACGTGGATCAAAATGGTGATGGTGTGATCAATGCTGCCGATAAAACGAATCTAGGTGTTGGTATGGCCAATTTTACTTATGGCTTTAACCTTGGTTTAGATTACAAAGGATTTGATTTTTCCATCCAAGCATATGGATCCGTTGGAAATAAAATTGTACAATCTTATCGTAATCATGCCAATAAACAAGGAAATTATACCACTCGTATTTTGGACAGATGGACTGGAGAGGGAACTTCTAATACCATTCCACGTGTTACTGAAACAAATGTTAACTGGCAGTTCTCCGATCTTTATTTACAAGATGGAGATTTTCTCCGAATCAGTAACATTACTTTGGGTTACGACTTATCTAAAGTTATCCATTGGAAATATGCCAATCAAATTCGTTTCTACGTTCAGGGGCAAAATCTATTCACTTTTACGAAGTATGACGGTATGGATCCAGAGATTGGTTATGGAACGGATGGTTGGGTTTCAGGTATAGATTTAGGTTATTATCCAAGACCAAAGAGTGTGTTGTTTGGTCTAAATGTTAAATTTTAAATACTAAAATCATGAATAAATCACATTATATATACAGTTCACTTTTAATGACGGCATTATTGTTCAATTCCTGTTCATCCCGTTTTCTCGATGTAGAACCTATGACAAGTGTTTTAGAAAGTAATTTCTATAAGACAGTAGCCGATGCAGATATGGCATTAGTCGGTTGTTATGATGGCTACCAGCTGACGGTATCCAATGGTCACCAATCCTTTTATTTAACAGCAGAGGTAGCAGCAGATCATTGTTTTGGAGGAACTGGTACTACCGATGGTCGTGTATTTCAGGCAATTGATCGTTTTAATATTGCTGAATCTTCGTCTGATAATAATATTTTTGACGGTACTTGGTCAGATTACTATGTCGGTATTTTTAGAGCGAATACCTTGCTAAGTAAGTTGGATGGGACTGACTTTGCTAATCAGGTAACTGCAAGAGCACGGATAGAGGGAGAAACTAAGTTTTTGCGTGCTCTGATGTATTTTGATTTGGTTCGTTTATTTGAGAATATTCCTTTACTGACCAATCCTACAAGTGATAATATTCCTCAAGCAGATCCTAAGGAGGTATACAAATTAATTGTGGAGGATCTTAAATTTGCGGCAAGCAATATTCCTGCAGATGCCTATCCAAAATCGGTAGCAGGAACTAACGATGGGCGAGCAACACCTCTAGCGGCAAAGGCATTATTAGCACGTGTTTATTTATTCTATACTGGATATTATGGCACAGAAGATATTGGCATCACAAAAGCGGAAGCATTGACAGGGCTAGAAGAGGTGATTAGTAGTGGTCAATTTGCTTTAGTGGAAAACTTTAATACACTCTGGCCTGCGGCTAGCTATATTCCAAACGGAAGTAACAACTCATTGGATATATCCAAATATGCAGGAAAAGGAAATTCGGAAGTTGTATTTGCCCAGAAGTTTAATAATACTTCCAATTACAATGGATATGTTGATGGCAATCGCTGGATTGTTTTCTTAGGACTGAGAGGTAAAAGCTGGTCACCATATGGTCAGGGTTGGGGCGCTTGTACGGTCAGTAAAAACTTCTTTAATAAATTTGATAATCATGATACCCGAAAAGTTGCTTCGATAATTGATATTGATGGAGAGGGAATCACTGGATTTGACCTGAAAGATCAACGTGAATATACTGGATTTGTGGTAAAAAAATATGCTCCTACCGCATTTCCAGATGGTACTACCAATACAGGAGGAGATAAAGATATGCAGTTGTCTCAAGATCAGGATTATTTCGTGATCCGTTATGCAGATGTATTGCTAATGGCTGCCGAATTAGGATCGGGAAATGCTCAAAAGTATTTTGATGATGTGCGTAAAAGAGCTTATAAAACTAATTTCACACCTGCTGCGGTATCCAAGACTGCTATTTTAAGAGAAAGAGAATTTGAGTTTGCTTTCGAAGGGATTCGTTATTGGGATGTTTTAAGACAGGGATTAAATAATGCTGCGGTCATACTTGAAACTTCTGAGGAAGTACTTAGCGGTTCTGTTCCAGAGAAAGTTTCCGTCACAAAAGATAACTTTTTAAAAACACGAGGTTTTATGCAGATTCCTAATAAACAGATCACCTTATCCAATGGCGTACTCAAACAAAATGACGGATGGAATTAAGTTCATAGTAAAGTAAGTGATGGAAGTATGAGATTTATTCAAATGATCCTTTGTGTCTAATAAATCTGACAGCTTCTTATTCTTTAGATAAAATATGATTTAACGATGAAAAAAATATTACAGTATAGCATCTATTTCTTTGTTGGGATAGTTTTGTTAGGCGCATGCGCCCCTGAAAAGTATACATTAGGCGATATCGACGTAACTTCGGCTCAATTGGTAGAAGGATCTTCTTATAAAATTGAACATGATGTAAACAATCCAAATATCATTTACTTAACCAGTTTGATGGATGCAAAATATACCCCCTTATGGGATCATCCTCAAGGTCACAGTCAGGACAAAAAGGTAACCTTAAAAATGCCATTCCCTGGAGAATATAACGTGAAGTTTGGGGTTGAAACCCGTGGAGGAATAGTTTATGGAGAGCCAGTAACTTTTACGATCGATGATATGTATGCCGAATTTATAAGTGATGAAATTTGGACTATGCTGGCAGGTGGGGCAGGAGAAGAAAAAACTTGGTATCTAGATCTTGATCAACATGGAGTATCCAGAGCTTTTAAGGGACCAATGTATTTTTATGGTACAGGTGATTGGTGGGGAAATATCAATGCTAACGGAAAACCTTTGAATAGCGATTCGTGGCTTTGGGAACCCCAATGGAAAGATAATACTTGGCTTATGCCAGCTGGTGATTATGGTGAAATGACCTTTAATTTAAAAGGAGGTGCAAATGTCATCGTCAACCATAATATGTTGGGTAAAAAGCAAAAGGGAACATTTTTAATCGATATCGATACTAAAACGATACGGATGGTAGATGCTTCGCCATTACATGGGCAGCCGCAAGATGGTATAGTGGTCGATTGGGGAGATGTTCGGATTATGTCCCTCACTAAAAATACGATGCAATTGGCAGTCTTAAGAGATCCAGTTCTTTCTAACGACAGTGCAGCTATGTTGACCTTTAATTTTATTAGCAAAGATTACTATGATAGCTGGGAAGCATCAAATTAAGGAAACCCTGTATTTTCAAATTACATTAAAATAATTGCAGTTTAAAAAGGAATGTATGCTGTACTACAGTTCTAACAAACCTTTTCAGCATCGCATACAACATGATATTCACCATATGAAAAGAATTATCTTCAGTGTCTTTACCCTATTCATGGTATTTTGTATACAAGTAGTATCGGGACAGTCGGGATTTAAAAACCCAATTATCAAAGGCTTTAATCCCGATCCTAGCATATGTCGGGTTGGCGATGATTTTTATTTGGTCACCTCTTCTTTCGAATATTTTCCAGGATTGCCGATTTATCATAGCAAAGATCTAATAAATTGGGAGCAGATAGGTCACTGCTTGACTCGTGAATCGCAATTAAAATTGCATAACGCACCATCTTCCAACGGATTATTTGCTCCTTCTATCCGTTATCATAATGGACTATTTTATGTGATAGGTACCAATATTTCGGATAAGGGTAATTTTTATTGCACAGCACAAAATCCTGCAGGACCATGGAGTGATCCCATTTGGGTCGATATCAAGAGTATAGACCCTGATATCTTTTGGGATGAAGATGGTAAAAGTTATTTCGTGACTCAAGGCAATGAAGGTATCGGTGTTACCGAGATCGAACTTAGCTCAGGAAAATTACTTTCTGATGTAAAGCTAGTTTGGGCAGGAACGGGAGGTCGTTTTCCAGAAGCACCACACCTTTACCGAAAAGACGATTATTATTATTTGTTACTTGGAGAAGGAGGAACTGAATATGCACACAGCGCAAGTATTGGACGGAGTCGTTCGATATGGGGGCCTTATGAATCCTGTCCGCTAAACCCTATTCTAAGTCATTCCAACAGAATGGGGCAGGCAAGTCCTATTCAAGGAGTAGGGCATGCAGACTTTATTCAATTAGCAGATGGTTCATGGTGGACCGTATTTTTAGGATTCAGAGTGACTCAGCCCTATACGTATTACCATATTTTAGGACGAGAAACATTTTTAGCTCCTGTGAGCTGGCCAAAAAATGGTTGGCCTCAGATTAATGGTAATGGTATTATTCAATTGGATATGGATGTTGCTCCTTTACCCAAACAACCTTTTTCAGATGCAGCAATTAGGGATGATTTTGATGGAGAAAAAATCAATATTCATTGGCAATACTTACGTAATCCAGAAGCTATAAATTATTCCTTGACTGAGCGTACTGGTTATTTACGTATGCAGAGCAGCACGACTACTCTGAATGAAGCTAAACCCCTTTCTTTTATTGGTCGAAGACAAACAGAACATGATTTTCAGGCAAGTACAGCATTTGAATTCATCTCCGATAAAGAGCATGAAGAAGCTGGTATGACTTTGTTTCAGACGAGCTCTCATCATTATGATTTTTTTCTTAGACGTAAAGGTAAGGGATATGTCGTCCAGTTGAGGGCTATGGTTGGCTCATTAAATTATATTGTTGCTGAAAAGGAAATCTCAACAAATAAAGTAGAATTGAAAATCAAAGGAACAGCGCTAGAATACCAGTTTGGTTATATAGATGCTAAAAACGGAGCATATATAACCATAGGTAAAATAGATACACGATATCTGAGTACTGAGGTTGCCGGTGGATTTACAGGCGTAATGATTGGTCTATATTCGACTTCTAATGGACATAAAACAAAAGCTCATGCTTTTTATGACTGGTTTGATTATGCTACTAACTAATGATCGTGAATGTTAACGCTTAATATTTTTTTATGTTAAATCGCTTGTTGCACTCGAATTATTTTCGAGCATTTATGATATTTTTCTTGTTTTTGGTTACAATATTATCCTCAGTAGCACAAATAAGAAAACAATTAAATTTCAATCAAGATTGGTTTTTTAAATTGGATTCGACTCAATCTTATTTGAACGATTCTCATTTTTTGAAGTGGCGTCGACTTGACCTACCGCACGATTGGAGCATTGAAATGAACTTTGATAACCACAGTCCTGCAAGTAGTGGTGGTGGATATTTATCTGGAGGTATAGGTTGGTATAAAAAAGAGTTTACATTTCCTGATAAGGATAAGGGGCAGCTCGTATTTGTTGAATTTGAAGGTGTTTATGAGCAAAGTGAGGTTTGGATCAATGGCCACAGTGTTGGGAAAAGACCAAATGGATTTATCGGATTCAGTTATGATCTAACCGACTATATGCTATGGGAAGGAAAAAAAAATGTCATAACCGTAAAAGTTGATAATAGCAAACAGCCTAATACTAGATTTTATAGTGGATCGGGAATATACCGACCTGTTCAATTGGTGATACGCAATCCTATTAGTGTGGGGTATCATGGTACATTTGTCAAATCGTTGCATGTTGATTCACAAAAAGCTGATGTTCAATTGCAAGTAACAGTCGACAATAAATATCGGAAGATTGAAAATATTCAAATTAGATCATCAGTATTTTCTCCACAGGGTGTTCAAGTGCTATCTTTTAAACAAGGATTAAAACTTTTAGGAAATGAAAATTCACTATTCTCGAAAGAGATTACGCTAGATCACCCAAAGCTCTGGGATATGGATACTCCACAACAGTATAAATTTGTTGTAGAGATACTGAAAGGTGATCAAGTATTGGATCGCCATGAAACCAAATTTGGATTAAGATCTTTTATATTTGACAAGGATCAAGGTTTTATGATTAATGGCAGGCATTTAAAAATTAGGGGTGTCTGTATGCATAGTGATCTTGGTGCTCTCGGAATGGCCTTTAATAAGTCTGCTGCACTGCGGCAGTTGAAAATAATGAAAGATATGGGGGTAAATGGTATCCGTACTTCCCACAATCCTGCCTCAGAACAGTTCTTGGATCTATGCGATAGCCTGGGATTTATTGTGATGAATGAAACTTTCGATGTCTGGAAGTTTAAAAAAAATCCTTATGATTATCATTTATATTGGGATAATTGGTTTCGTAGAGATTTTGAAGACCATATCAAAAGAGACCGCAATCATCCTTCATTATTTATCTGGTGTTTAGGAAATGAAGCTCAAGAGCAGTGGCATTCCAAAGCAGACGGAATGAGGATTCCCAAAATATTAGCTTCTCTTGTGGATAGCTTGGATGGCACACGCCCCACTACAATTGCTAATAATGAAATGTCTAAGAACAACCCTGTACTAATGTCCGAAGCCATAGATTTGGTAGGATACAACTATAACCACCAGAAGTGGTCAACTTTCCATGAAGATCATCCGGGTAAAAAACTCATTGTGACTGAAAGTACATCAGCACTAGCAAGTCGAGGTCAATATGATTTATTATCGGTGGACTCCATGAGTATTTGGCCAGAGCGTTGGGATATTCCATTTAACGGAGGTAATACAGATAAAAATATATCTGCATATGATCATGTACATGCTCCTTGGGGTTCAAACCATCAAACAAGTTTGCGTGTATTTGAACAGAATGACTTTATTTCAGGTATGTTTGTGTGGACAGGTTTTGACTATTTGGGTGAACCCACTCCATACCTGTGGCCCGCTAGAAGTTCTTATTTTGGTATAGTAGATCTTGCAGGATACCCCAAAGATGTTTACTATTTATATCAAAGTGTTTGGTCGGATAAAACAGTGTTACATATTTTACCGCATTGGAACTGGAAGCAAAATGATCATGTAGATGTTGTTGTTTATTTTAATCAAGCAGACCGTGTAGACCTTTATTTAAATAACAGAAAAATCGGAGAGCAGTTTAAAAGTGTAGATCGTTATGATGCTGTATTTAAAGGTATACCTTTTGAATCAGGAGAATTAAAAGCCATTTCTTATCTCCATGGTAAAGAAGTGAAAACGTGCACTGTCGTTACAGCGAAGCCTGCCTATAAAATAAAGTTGACCTTGGAGCAAAATAATTTGAAATTGGATGAAAATGAATTGGCATTTGTGCAGGCAACTGTTGTTGATCAGGAAGGGAATCTCGTTCCAATGGCTACAAATGAAGTAGAATTTTCAATATTAGGTCGTGATGCAGAGATTGTAGCCACTGATAATGGTAGTACAACAGATCATACATCCTTTCAATCAACTAAAAGAAGGACTTTTAACGGAAAATCTTTAGCTATTGTAAAAGGTTCTAAAAAAGGAATTTGCCGCTTAATAGCGAAATCAAAAGGGCTCGTGTCCGATCAAGTAGAAATAAACTTTAGATAAATCACTATTAAAAGATATGGAGTAGTTTTTTAAAGCTATTAAGTGAAAGTAGTACACTTAATAGCTTTTTCGCTTTATCCTATGTTAATTTATCCTCATTCGCTGACAAAATCGTTTACTAAATCTGAATTCTCATTAACAGATAAAGTCAATTAGATAGCTTGTTTGAAAGTTACTTTTTCTTACTGAACAATTGGAATAAGCGTGTTTTTTTCTAATCGAACTGCTACATACTTGACAGAAGTAAAACCATCTTCTCTTGAAATAATGTTGGAAAGGTCTAAACCTCTTTTAGAAAAAGTACTGATGAGAGCCGTGCGAAATGTAGATTTGGAGGAACCCCAGCCTTTTTCCGATACCGTATCATTGTTGAGTTGTATCAGTTCATTGATGGTGTAATAACTGAATTTTTCCAGTAAGTGTTGATAAAGATTTGGTGTTGACATACAATTTAAAAATTTAAAGGATTAAACCATAAACTGTATCCAGATATTTTTGGTCGAAACCCATATTAATTTACCACCGCGGTTACTTAACTCGGTTGGTATTGCATCGTGCAATTCTGAATACTCTACAAAGTTAGTAGATTTTATTTTGAATCAAAATTTATTTTAAAATAATTGGATTATATTCTTATCTAGCATAGGTCGATGCTTATCTCTAGGTTTTACTATACCTTCGTTGTCAAGTTCGATATGGATATTTTTTTGATGCAGTTGCGCTATTCCTTTATTTGAGATAAAATACCGAATACCCGAGTTCTCAATGGTTAACTGTCTTGTTTTCTTTTAATTATTATTGTAGTTTTGGCCCATCACATGGATTCGTTTTGTCGATATTCGACAGAACGGGGATAAAAATGAAAAACAACTATAGCTCACTCGATAATTTAACTTTACAAAAGTTGATCCGAGCTGGAGACCAAGAAGCATTTAAGATCATTTATGAAAGGTATTGGGATAAGATATTTGTAATCTGTAATAACAGGCTTCCACAGACAGATATTGCGGAAGATCTTTTACAGGATATCTTTGTTTCTCTTTGGAAAAACCCCAAACTTGACGAAATTCAAAATCTTGAAGCCTATTTGTTTCAGGCAACAAAATTCTCTATTATCAAATATTTAAACCGATCTTCTCGAGTTGAATATATTGATCATACCTCCTATGGTCTGTTGGATCGGATAGAAGAACTTAATTTGGATGATACCTTGAATTCAAAAGAACTTCAGCAACTTATTTTTCAGGAGATAGAACGACTACCGGAGAAGACCAAAATTATCTTTAATTATTCTCGAATCGACAATCTCAATAGTAAGGAAATCGCTGAAAAATTGAATATTTCACCTCGTACTGTTGAAAATCAAATAAGTAAAAGTCTAAAACATTTGAGGATTTTTATAAATAATTTGAAATCTTTATTATTTTTTTAATTTTCGGCGTGCGTTGATTGATACTTGTGGTACTTCTATTATAGACCACGATTGTTAATCATATGAAATCGCAACAAGAAATAAAAGAAATTATTGCCCGTATCAACCAAGGTACGGCTTCTAAGGATGAGATCCGCCAATTTCAGCTTTGGTATAATAGTTTTGACGATAGTCAGACCGAGGTTGATAGCGATGTCACTCTTGTTGAACTCCAACAGAAACATTGGGAAAATATAAACAATCGTATCGCTCCAGTGAAGATGAAGCAGATACAATGGTTATGGAAAGTCGCAGCAGCCATCGTGCTTTTTTCAGCAGCGGTTGCTTGGATATGGTTAAACCAACAATCTGACGTTGATAAACCGATATTTAGGTCAGCAGTTCTAATAACAGATGATACAGGTCAGAGCGAAGAGATCAGTGGCGACCTAAAGGATTTTCTTGATACAGCAAATTATATGGATCTGAGGAACTATAAATCGTTGAGCTCATTAGCAACAGGTAAAGGTGAATTTACAAAAGCCATTCTTCCTGATGGCACCAAAGTAACTTTAAATGTGGGTTCTAAAATTTCTCTATCCCCAGATTATGCTAGTTCTTCCCAAAGGACAATCTCCTTGGAAGGCGAGGCTTATTTTGAAGTAACGACCATTCCGGGACGGAGCTTTGTGGTCACAACTTCAGATCAGCAAATAAAAGTTCTCGGAACAAAATTCAATGTAAAAGCATATGCCGACCTTGAAAAAACAATAACCACACTGCATGAGGGTAAAATCGAATTGACCAATGGTCGTCAAAGCTTGATTTTAAAACCAAATGACATGGTGCTCAATACAGATGGCTCCTTCATTCGTGAAAAACTAACCAGATCGGATAAGGAGGCTTGGCGCAATCTAGATTTTGAATTTGATAATGAATCTATTAAATCAGTCCTAGACCAGTTGAGTAGTTGGTATGGTTTTGAGGTTGTATATCAGACATCTATACCTAATCAGCATATTTCCGGTAAAATAGCAAATGGTTCCAAAACCGCCGATGTGCTTGAGATCATGAAAAACCTAACGAATGGAAATTTCCAGCTTAAAGGAAATCTTCTGTATGTAACTTTTGCAAATAATTAACCTTAAATAAAATGAATGAAAAATTCTTTAAACGAAGCCCGGCTTTTTTAAAGCCCGAGTTGCTTTCGGTTAAACTCACTACCTTGGTGGCCATTGGATTGCTGACCTGTACTTCTCAGTATAGTTTTGCACAACAAATTCAAGTAGATGGTACCAAAAAACCTTTAAAAACTGTCTTAAAGCAGATCGAAGACCAATCTGGTTATTCTTTTGTCTATGATGCTGATATTTTGGAAAACGATCCTGCTGTACAGCTTGCGCTCAATGAAAATGGGATTAAGGAAGCGCTAGCAAAATTATCCACAGCACTAAATGTTGAATATAAGATTGTCAATAAAACGATTACACTTACCAAGCCAAAAGTAAAGCAGGGCTCTACTGTATTGTTGAAGGGGCGGGTAGTGGTTGATGATCAAGACGGAAAAACAGCTGCCAATCAAGCCGGTGTAAGTGTAGCCTTAAAAGGTACGAGCAAAGTGATCGGTACGGACAATCGTGGCGAATTCAATATCGTAGCACCTGTGGAAGGTACGTTGATCATCAGCTATATCGGATATAAATCGCAGGAAATACCTGTCAAGGAGATCATGAAAAACTCGCGGATTGTATTGGAGAAGAGTATGGATTACCTGGATGAAGTTATTGTCACGGCTTATGGAACCAAAGAGTCGCGTGAAAATCAGACGGGATCTGCTTTTGTGATCACAAGAAAGGAATTAGAAAATAGACCTACACTTCGTCTTGATGCTTTGTTGGAAGGTATTATACCCGGAGTAGAGTTCAATTCACAAGATGCGGGCACGAATAGTTCAGCCCGATCACGCTACAGTACACGCATACGTGGTGAATCGTCCACGGTAGGTGGAACAACTTCCAATGAGCCTCTATGGGTGGTGGATGGCGTACCGCTCTATACCGGTGGAACGACCAATTCGATCCCCGGGATGCAGAACTCGATCAGTCCATTGACCTATATAAATCCCAATGATATCGAGAGCGTGACCGTCCTTAAAGACGCAAGTGCTACGACCATATATGGAGCCAATGGTTCAAATGGGGTAATCTTGATCACCACTCGCAAAGGTAAGGGAGCACCAAAACTTAATTATACATTCCGTTCAGGGATCAATAAACGTCCCACGACATACCTCAACCAGCTCAATGGTCTTCAATACCTGAATCTCGTCAAAGATATGGGAATGATGGATCAACTGGGTAAATTAGATACCAATCAAAATACAAATTGGGCAGATGTCTACAATCGTACTGGCTTGACAACCTTGCATAATGTAAGTCTTTCGGGCTCCACAGATGCAGCACGCTATTTCCTAGCTGCCAATGTGTACGATGAAAAACACATGATCATTGGCAACACCACCAAGCGCTATGATGTACGTTCCAATGTAAGTGGTAATGTCGGAAAACGCTTGATTCTCAATTCAACCCTATCGGCTTCCTATACCAAAGACGATATGTTCAATCCTGGAAATGCCTATTTTCAATACAGTCCACTCATCAGTCCTTATGGACCTAATGGAAGTTATATAGAACGAGATCCAAATGGTAATTTGTTGCAAAATATGCCGGGATTATCTGATCAAAATGATCAGAAACAAGAAGCCGCCCATGTGCTTGGATCATTAGGATTCAGCTATCAATTAATGGATGGATTAAAGTTTACCAATCTGAATGGAGCTGATTTTACCAGTGTCAATGAGGATATGTATAATTCGATGTATAATTATTCTGGTGCCTCAAGTAATGGAAGTGCATATCGAGGACAGTCACAAGTGCTCAATTTAATCAGTACCAATACATTGACTTTTGATAGGAAGATATTTGGTGGAGATTTTGACCTTTTAGTGGGTACCGAAGCGAGAAAAGAGGAGCGTCGTTCTGTTTCTGCGACAGGAAGCAATTTTCCCAATGACGATATCCGAGAAGTTGGTTTTGTGGCAGTAACAAGTCGTGTAGGAACAACAAGTCGTGACAAACAGACTCTACTTTCTTATTTTGGGCGAGCTGGTTATGTATATGACAAACGCTATGCGATCAACTACACCTATCGAAAAGATGGAAGTTCCAATTTCGGAAAGGATGTTAAATGGGGTACATTTAGTTCTGTAGGCGCTGCCTGGACTGCGAGTAATGAGTCTTTTTGGCCTAAAAATAAAGTGATCGATTTCTTGAAATTTAAAGTGTCGTACGGGAACAATGGTAACTCTAGATTTAATTCATCTTATGCCAGCGGTATTTATAAATACGATGCCGACTATAGTTATGGCGGTAATTCTGGTACAACGATGACAAGAGGTGTCAATGACGGACTGAAATGGGAAACAACCAAAATGCTCAACACGGGTATAGATTTTAGATTATTTGAAAGATTTAATATTGCCGCAGAATTTTATCGAAATGTAACGCATGATATGATTGACAATGCCTATGTCTCGATGGTAACAGGATTTCGCCGTACCTATGAAAATGTAGGTAAAATGCAGAATACCGGAATCGAACTGAGTGTGAACGGAGATATCATCAAAAAAGAAAAGTTTAATTGGAGTGCCAGTTTTATCCTATCCTCCAATCGTAATAAAGTATTGGAGTTAAATGAAGATATCGATCGGGTATCGGGAACTACGATTATGCGTCCTGGTTATAACTCAAGATCTTATTATTTAGTACGTTGGGCTGGCGTAGATCCTTCTACTGGTGATCCGATGTGGTATGACGTAAATGGCAATATTACCAAAACTTTTAATACCAATGATCGGGTCATTGCTGGTGATGCGACACACAAGTATTATGGTGGTCTGACTAACTATATCACATATGATAACTGGAACTTTTCTGTCTTTTTTAAATATGCAAAAGGAGGACTTTATTTTGATCAAGCAGGCAGAAACAATGGTTTGGATGGTCTTAGTATTTTAAGTGGAAATCAATCCATTGATATGTTAAATTCTTGGCGTTTTCCAGGACAGTTGGCCACTTCACCTAGGCTTTCGAATACAAGTACATCGTCCATCATGAATTCTACTCGCTTTTTATTGGATAGGACATACCTCAAATTGGACAACATCAGCTTAGGTTATACTTTTAAAGCCGGATTAATAGAACGCTTAAAACTAAGTCATATCTCAGTGACCGCTATGGCCAGCAATTTGGCGATATGGACACCCTATTCAGCAAAAAAAGGGACAATCAAGAATTATGAAACATTAGCTAAGCAATACGGTGTAACAAGCAGTAGTGTCGTAGATAATACCTATGCCAACATGCTTTCAGAATCTAGCCGAGTGCTTAACTATTCTTTGAATATCAATATTGGTTTTTAAAATAAGAATTTGAAATGAAATTATTTAAATATACGTTTGCTGCACTCTGTTTTTCATTAGTAAGTTGTGGCAGCTCTTTTTTAGAAGTAGCGCCTATCGGGCAATTGGGCAAAGAACAGTTATTCTCAAATGTCAATGGCATGCGTGATGCCTTGATGGGTAGTTATAGTCTAACTTCTCGTTTTTTTCAGTCTCAATACGGCATCTATGGTGATTTGCGTGGCGACGATGTACAGCGTAGCACGACATCAACTCAAAATTATATGTTGACAGACTACAATTATAATGTTGATGAAGAGGATGGAACCGGTGGAACCATGGCTATCTGGTCTTCAGGTTATGAAGCCTTAAATAACATCAATAATATCATCAACTCTGCAGAAGGTATTCGACCTACTCTGAATGGTAGCTTGGATGATTTTAATAGACATTTAGGGCAGAGCCACATCATCCGGGGCTTACTTTTCCTTGCACTTGCTAATGTATATGCACAACACTATACCTATACAGCTGATGCAAGCCATCCAGGAATTCCTATTCCAACAGCAACGCCTCTACCATCGCAAAATTTACCGCGTGCAACGATGAAGGACACTTACGCGCAAATCATAAAAGATATGGAGACTGGGATACAGTATCTAGATAATTTGAGTCCCGCTACACGTATCTATGCTTCTTCAGACGCCGCTCGTGCCTTATTGTCTCGTATCTATTTATATATGGGACGTTATGATGAAGCTATCCAATACGCTTCTGAAGTCGTGTCAAAAGGAAGCTATCCATTAGTCAAAAATGCTGATTATAAAGACATGTTTATAGCAGAGAGTCAGTTATCAGACTATAACAGCATCAAGTCTGAAGTTATCTGGCAATTGAATCTTAATACGAGATCAGCAAATTATATGTCTAGCTTTTATTCAGATCGCACATCCTTTTTGGCGTACCCAAGCAAAGCATTTTTAAATTTCTTTGAGACTACTGATGTGAGAAGAAACCTATATGAACTACAAGCCAGTTCGGGAAATTCTATTTCGCTTAAAAATGCAAAAAATATTGCTATACCAGATATCAACTGGCCGGTCAACTTTAAAGTGATCCGCTCTTCTGAACTATACCTCAATCGTGCCGAAGCTTATTACCATACTAAACAGTATAGCTTAGCAGAGGAGGATATTAAAATGATTAGAGCTAGAGCGCTCAATAAGAATGTGGCTGACATCATCGTACAATATAGTTCTCCAGAAGAACTGCTAGAGCAGATCAAAATGGAACGCCGTAAAGAGCTCGCGTTTGAAGGTCAACGGATCTATGATATTATGCGTTATAAAGAAAGTCTCAACCGTGGTACGGATTGCGGAGCAGCTAATTGCACTGTCAACTACCCCAATGATCTCTTTATCTTACCGATTCCGAAAACGGAACTGGACGCTAATCCATCAATTAAACCAAATCCTACTGTAAATAAATAAGACATGAAAAAGATGCTACTTTTAATGGGGTTTATGATGATGTTATCTGTTTCTTGTAACAAAGAGCTGGAGACACCTTATGACCACCCTTTTTTCTACATACACCAAAATAATGATTCAGAAATAACCGTACAGTCAAATCGAAATGAACCCGTGGACTATAAGGTTTATTTAAGTACTAAAACTCAGTTTGAGCCTGTCACGTTAACATATGAGATCATTGTAGGTGATGGCCTTAAAGAAGGTATTGATTACGAAATCTTGAACACAAGCTCTTCTTTACTGTTTAAACCTGGATATGTAGAGATGCCTATCACGATTCGTTGGATCAATCATCCCATCCAAGAAGAAAAGGACAATACATTAATCATCAGATTGCTTAGCAACGACAAGGATATTACGATCGGTATGCCAGGTCCCGACCATAAACAGTCGAGCTTAAAAATTACTAAAATCTAGATGGGTATGGCATTTGTGAAAATAATAATAGGATTATTGACCTTTATTCTTGTCTCGACGGGATTTCTGCAGGCTCAGAATCTGAAGCAGGATCCGAAGTTGTTGCGTGGAAAATTGAAAAACGGATTTCAATATTTTATCTATCCAAATCACACCAATAATCAACAAACTGCTATCCAACTTTTTGTAAATGCTGGCAGTTTGCAAGAAGAAGACAACCAATTGGGATTAGCCCATTTTGTTGAACACATGGCCTTTAATGGAAGTAAGCATTACCCCAAAAATGAGGTCATTACTTATCTAGAGTCTCTGGGAGTGAAATTTGGTGCAGATCTTAATGCACACACTTCTTATGACGAGACGGTATATAAAATTACTATCAATAGTAAAACGAATGAAAACTTGGAGAAGGCCTTGGACATCGTCAGTGATTGGGCTTTTAATTTAAGTTTTGATTCGCTCGAGATTGAAAAAGAGCGTGGTATTATCATTGAAGAATGGCGCACAAAAGAAGGTCTTTCTGCGCGATTAAGTGACCAAACTTTACCACTTATCTTTGCTAATTCTCGTTATGGCGACCGTAAACCAATTGGTACATTAGATATACTCCGCCATTTTCAAAGATCAACATTGGTCGACTTTTACCATAAATGGTATAGACCAAATCTGATGGGGCTAGCAGTGGTCACCAATCAGGACCCTAAAGTTGTTGAAAAGATGGTCAAAAAGCTATTTGGAGATGCTAAAAACAGAAAACCAGAAGCAAAACGAATTGCCTACCGTTTGTCAAATCATGCAGATACGCTGATCAAGATCTACACAGACAAAGAGGCTAGTACCATCGATTTTAGCTATATCGGAATTTTACCAGCGTCTAAAGCTTTGAAAACGGAAGCTGATTTTTTTGAAAATTTAAAACGTAATGCTGTCAATACGCTGATCAAGAAGAGGTTTGATCGTATTGGACAATTGGATGATAGTTACAAAAGTGCTTCTATGTCAGTATCAGATCTCTTGCTCAACAATGGATTATCTGTTGGTGGAGCTACCTTGTATGAGGGGCAGGTACAAGAAGGCATCGCTAAATTTCTGAAAGAGCGTGAGCGACTGTTGCGTTATGGGTTTAACTCTTCCGAACTGAACGATTATAGAGAGCAATATAAGAAACAGTTACAGCGGGCGCCCCAAAATAATGAATTGAATGCCAATATGATGTTGAGCCAGTTAAAGGATGTTTTTTTTACGGGACAGGTATTGATGGATAAGGATGAACGCAATAAGCAGGTCTTGCGTGATATCGATCGATTGGATTCTTTAAATCTTTTGGAGCATCTCCAAGGTTATTTTAAGCCAGGGAACACAGCTGTCATGCTTACTGCTCCAGAGCGTTTAGGATCTAAAATCCCCAATGAAATTGCCCTCCGCCAATTATTTGCTCAGGCTAAACAGGCTGATCTGAAGAGGTGGACGGATAACATTGAAATTCCAACACAGTTATTGAGCGATAAGCCGACAAGTGGTCAGGTCATACAAAAACAATCGATCAATGAGATTGGCGTGACTAAATGGGAGCTCTCCAATGGATCAAAAGTCTACCTGAAGAAAAATGACAGTCGAAAAGACCATGTTCAATTGACGGCATTTAGAAAAGGCGGTTTTATCGCGGTAGACAGTACAGATTATGTAAATGCCGTTTACACAAAAAATATCATTGGCGCTAGTGGTGCAGGTGAATTTACACGAGCGGCATTGACCAAATATTTGAATGGAAATTCAGCTTCCGCTACCTTTATGATTGCACCCAATCGTGAAGGATTATCTGCTTCGGCAAATAGGAAAGATATCAAAACGATGTTCGAATTACTATACTTAAAATGGACACAACCACGTGTCGATAGTAAGATCTTTGGTAGTGTCAAGAAACAGAGTTTGGATGCTGCAAGAAATAAAAAGTTCCAAGTCATGGAGGCTTATAATCTGGCCATCAATAAAGCTATAGGAGCGGATGATCTAGATGAAAGCAATCTATCTGCTGCCCGTATTGAAAAGGATCTACAGCTAGATCGTATAGTACCTGTGTTTAAAGAACGTTTTCACTCAGCTAAAGATTTTGATTTTGTGCTGGTGGGAGACTTTGATCCCGATAGTATTCAACCATTGGTTGAACAGTATATAGGAGGTCTTCCTAGCGGTCCTTATACCTCCGAACAACGTATTCCGGAATATACACAGCGCGAAAATCAAGAGATTATCCAGTATGCGGGTCAAGCCGACAAAGCTACAGTAAATCTGTTTTACCAGACCACTTCCATTCAGTATGATTATCCTGATATCCTCAAAAATGAATTGATGGAGAATGTGCTTAAAGTAAAATTGCGCAAAAATCTAAGGGAAGAGCAGTCTGGGGTATATGGTGTAGGCGTGAGTGTCAGTGCGACTTCCGAACCAACAGCATTGATGCGTACGCGGATTAATTTTACTTGTGAACCTAGTCGAGCAGATTTTTTAATAGAGCAGGTACAAGTTGAGCTTGCAAAGATTGCAAAAGATCCGTCTTATTTTACTGAAGAACTTGAAAATGCAAAGGTTCAAATATACCAAGCTTATGAAAAGCAATGGGGTAAGGATACATTTTGGAGTGCAGAGCTTCGTAATCACATCTATTTTCAATTTGCTAATTGGTCATTTTTTACTACATATAAGCAGATGCTAGACCAAATTAAAGCTGCTGATATTGCGGACTACACAAATAGTAAAATGAGTAAAGCCTATAAAGTGAAGGCAGTATTACTGCCAGAGAGTTTTAAAAAATAATTTAATTTAGATGAGATCATCGGAATTTTCAAACCAGCTGCGGTATGAAGTAGATCTGATGATCACATCGCTATAAAAAAATATAAGGATGAAAAAAAACTATTGTTTATATCTGTTGATGGCCATCTCTAGCCTAATCCTTTTCGGATGTAAAAAAGATGCGTTACTGGCCGATAATGTACAGTTGCAATCCTTTTCTTTTGATCCATCGGCCAATCCTGGATTAAAAGAAGCAGTATTGGGAACTATTGAAGGTCAGCAGATTCATATTACGGTACCAAATTCAATCGATATCACTAAAGCTATACCTTCTTTTCATGGAAGCTCCGATAAATTGATTGCCTATGTTGGTCAGACAGTTCAAGAATCAGGCATCAGTGCTGTTGATTTTACAAAAACAGTTGTCTATCGATTTGTGACACCCGATGGAATGTCGGAGTACAGTGTGACGGCTGAAAAGGCCGGTTCTATCGTGTCTTTCGGTTTCTATGCCTCAGACAATCCAGAATACTTGTTTAGAGATTACCCAGCAACCATAACGAAGCTTGATATTAAAGTTGACTTACCAGTAGATGCTGATGTGACGAAATTGGTAGCTCGGTATACAAAAAGTAATGGTACCATTTTAAAGTATAATGGTACTGATTTCGTAAGTAAAGAAACCGTATTGGACTATACCTTACCACAAAGCTTGGAGCTACAAGATGTGCAAAGTGGCACTTCGGAAAACTTTGTCGTTACAGTGGGTCGACTTACTGCTCCTGTGTGGTCTACTGTACAATTACCAGATTTTTTAAATATCAATAATGTCGCTGAGGCAGGACTTGAAATTAACCCTGTAAACAGACAGCCCTATGTATCAGTGCAGTTTTCTGGAAGTACAGACGATCTACGTAAGGGGCTGATCACGACATGGAATGCCGATACCAAGCAATGGGAAACGCTTGGGGGAAATACAGGTTTTACACCAACTCGAGCAGATCTTATTTCTCTTGACTTTTCGAAACAAGGGGTACCTTATGTAGCATTTAGAGATTATACAGCAGGAACGAATGCGCAGTATGCATCTTTAATGAAGTATGAAAATAACGCATGGTCATTTGTTGGAAATCAACAGGGTTCTTTCAATAGAGTTAACTACTTGACATTAAAATTGGATGAAAATGATATTCCTTATCAAGGATATGTCTTTACTCGTGCTTCATCTCCTTATCCAAATCGAGGTACCTATGTAGAATCTTTTAATGGATCTACTTGGTCCGGACAGACTTTTGCGCAATCGTCTACCGGGTGGTATGCTAAGATGTTTAAAGGAGGCGACAGTAAGCTTTATTATGTTGTAATGGATTTAACAAGTGGCACTGCTACACGTAAGCCTTCAGTTTATAGGTTGGACAATGGTGTGTGGAATCTAGTAGGAAATGTAAACGTAGGTCCTGCTGAGTCCAACTCTGGAGGGATAAATATAGATCTTGATGTGACAGCAGGCGGTCAGATCTATATGGTTTATCAATCTAATTCGCCAGCTTATAAAACATTTGTGATGCATTGGAATGGTAGTACCTGGAAACAGTTTGGTGATGGAATTAGCCAATCCACAAGTAGTTCTGCCAATCGAGACAATGTTGCCATCTCTATACATCCGGATGGTCGCGTTTTCTTAGCTTATGGAGATGCTATCAACGGTATCAAAGTGTGTACATTTAATGAAAGTATTGGGAATTGGAATGCCGCTACACAAATATCGGCAGAAAATGGGAATAAATTTGTTATGCAAATCAGTAAAGAGGGTATCCCATATCTAATAACAGTCATAAACAATAAAGCTGCACTCTTTAAATACGATATTCCAGGATTGTAATAACAATAGATCGGACAGACACTATCTGTCCGATCTTTTAGATTTAATACTATATGATTAATAGAATAAGTTATTTGTTGGCTTTGGCAGTATTATTTGCTGTGGAAGCAATGGCACAAATCCCATCTGCAAAAAGTGTATGGGTCAAAGGTCATGTGTTTGAAGACAAAAATAATAATGGTATGCAGGATAAAGGGGAGAAGGGGCTTTCCAAGGTGTTGATATCCAATGGTGTCCATGTAATAAGTTCTGACAGTCGTGGAGCTTATGCTTTTGAAGCAGAAGTTGGACAATCTATCTTTTCTATCCATCCGTCAGCATATGAGTATGCAAATGCCAACAAAATTGGTAATGCAAATGCATATTATCTAAATCCAAATAACCATATTTCGGATACGCTGGTTTATAACATGCCCTTGCAAAAAAGGAAAAGTGTCCCAACAGAATTTAATATTGCGGCAATTGGAGATGTTCAGGTCAGTGATCAAGAAGAACTCGGATTTGCAGCAAAAAGTATTTTTTCCGAGCTTTTAGGACGTAATGATATCGATTTCAATCTGGTGTTGGGCGATCTGGTCAATAATAATATGGACCTATTGCCTGATTTCGGTGACATACTTGGGACCCTTCCGATGACATCATGGACTATGGTCGGCAATCATGATCGTAATGTTGATCATCCAGCCTATATGAATGACCGTTTTAATACGGTGTTTGGAGCAGATAATTATGCTTTCAATTATGGTCATGCGCATTTTATTGTATTGAATAATGTCTTTGCGACGGGCAAAAATTCTTATGAAGGAAGATTGACCGACGATCAATTGATGTTTTTAAAGAATGATTTGGCACATGTTCCAAAAGATGTTTTAGTTGTCCTTAGTCAGCATATACCAATGGCCTTTACAAGAAATAAAGCAGAGGTGCTCCAACAGTTGGAAGGATATGAGAATGTCTTATTGTTGTCCGGGCATACCCATCAGGTGGATCGATATTTTTTTAAAAGTCATGCAATACAAGAACTGGGGGCCGGTGCTACTTGTGGTAATTGGTGGCGAGGAGAAAAGGATGCTTTTGGTGTGCCAGATGCCATGATGCAATGCGGTAGCCCGAGAGGATATTTTGTGATCAATATTAAAGATAATCAGTATACTTTTAAGTATAAGGCAATTGGACAGGATGCTCAAAAGCAAATGCATATTACTTTGAATGACGGATTATTGCAGGCTAATATATTTGGGGCTGGCGATAGTACCAAAGTTCTGGTTCAACTAAATGATGGAGAATGGCTACAGATGCAACTTAGTAAAAGCATAGATCCGCTTGTTGCCCATATTATAGAAAAAAACAATCAAAAGATATATCCAAGTCCTGGCAGTACGGCTAATCCACTCCGAAAAAGAAAATCTAGCCATCTTTGGGAATTGCCGATGCCACAGTTGAATGCTAATAGGAATAAAATCATTCGCATTAAAGCACAAGACTCCTACGGCTTTTCTGTGCAGAATGAGTTTATGGAGTATTTTTCCAAATAAAATGATTTAATTAGTCCTAGACAGTGTGCTTAGGACTAATTATATTATCTATTCACCTCGATTTCGCTAAAATCTATGAGCTATTTTTTAGATAGTTCCGCAATCCGCTCTCATCAATGTTAGAATTAATGCGAAAAATAAATTACTGGATGAATAAACCTTGCAGGAACTCATGAAGATTTAGTCCAAAAAATACATCTTTTGACGTATTGTTTTTGACAGTGAAAAGAACGAATTTTGTTTTCTACAGACGCTCATTAAAACCTTGACTTTATATTTTTTAAACCTATGTTAGCAAAGTGCTGAATAATCGAGCGCTTATGTATGTGGATGTTAAATCCTAGCACGCTTCTATTAAGATCTTTTAGACCAAATAGGATCATCACTTATAAGCTTTTATAGAATCAGATGGTCACCTCTTATAAAATTAAAACTACAAAAAACCTATAATGAAAAAAATATTTAGTACTATCTTATTTATAGTAGCATTCTACACAGGATTTGCACAAGAGAAAACAACCCTTGACGATGGCTCCTCTTTTGAGATCGGATTAGTAGATAAGAAAACAAATATCTACGGATTTAAAGGACACTATAAGAATGGACAATTGAAATCTATAGGACATTTGATCGGGCTGGGAGGTAATCAGGTAAGTTCCGATAAAACTGGAGAATGGATGAACTATTATGAGGATGGTACATTAAAATCAACGGGATATTATAAAGATGGATATCAGGTAGGTGAATGGAAATTCTATCATGATAACGGATCATTAAAAGAGATTGGAAAGTATAAAGACAACTTACCGCTCATAGAAGGGAAATATCCTCCTATTAGAGGAGAAAAGACCGGAGAATGGAAAACTTATTTTGATGATGGAAAATTGGAGATCGTAGGGAACTATCAGCATGACAAAATGGTTGGCGAATGGAAAAGATATTACCATAACGGAAAATTGCGGGATGTTGTACATTATACTGAAGGAGAGCCGAGTGGATTATGGGAAAACTACAGTGAGTCAGGGGAATTGCTAAGCTCGAAGAATTACGATGAATAGAGCTAAACTTACTTTTCTAAATTTATATATTTATAGATCTTAATTTGATCTAGGCTCTAAAATAACCATTTCAATATGCATTTTATACTAAGGAGTATAATAGATAATTTATGGAAGTCTTTCTAAGATAAGGTAAGTAGTTATGTTAATCAATATGGTGGTGTTGCAAATATTGTAAGTCCTAAAATTGAGCGGCCTGATTGGCTTGATATTGAAAAAGTTGTTGAAGGAATTAAACCCATATCAACTTTGAGTAGCGATTGTTAATAATTAGAGCATGAAGAGAAAGACAATATTTTTTATAAATGTGGTAATAGCCTACACTTTATTTCCAATTATTTATATTCACCGTTATTGGGGTAATATTATTAGTGGAAATTATGAAATACCTTATTTTCGGACTAATTCTCTAAGTGATTTTCTAATACGTGTTTTTGATGGAGCTGGACTGGGAGGGACTATATTCTTACTCATAAACCTACTGCCATTTCAGTTTATAAAATTAAAATGGCTATATAAATTTGATCACAATTTTTATATAAAATCCATAGGGTTTTATATTCTATTTAATATAGCTTTTGTGTTGATAACTGGCTGGGGAAGTTTACTTCTAATGATAGAATCCCCTTGGCTTGATAAGAAGCCCTTCTTATTCGTTTTATTTTTGTTCTCCGTCATATTTCAAACCGCTCTCTATATCGCAATCGATAGGAAAATCTTAAAGAAAAATAATGTATTATAAGAACCATTTTCGAATGGTATCACTTAGTAATACCGATCTTTGAAGTATGAAAAGACTGAATACTATAATTACAATTGCGTAACTCAAATGATAGTCCAGAAAAATATTTTGAAAAGATAGCATAATATTGTTGTACAGAGAATAGCGGCGATAAGTAATATAATCTTTTTACAAAGTTTGGATACGCCTTGATCGACAAGATATTGCTGCAATGAATACTATTTAAGCAAAGGTGTTAAGGTAAGCTTAGTACAAGGCTCAAAGTCAATATTCAGCGTATAAAATGGAAGGTATAATTTTAGTCGTGCTATCACCAAGGAATTTTAATGCATTAAAAAAGTATCAAAATTTATTTTGTCTTGCAGCATTTTTGAATTTATCAATTGGCTATATATCTGAGTTTTCTTTTTTTGATTCAATTAAATCGATCGTTCAGTCTATTTCATTGACCTTGCTTTTTGTATTTTCCTGAAGTATACAAAAAATGCACGCTATGTTTGTACCAGTAGCGTGCATTGTTCATCCTATATACGGCGTTTAACTCCGTATTTCTCTTCGCATAAAAATATAATAGGACCACGCAAAGCAGATCATCGTTGCTGCTAAAAGACCACTGACTTGAGGCCAGACCATCAATAAACTATCCCTAAATGATAGAGGTGCTGGAATGGCACCAATCATTTGTTCCATAGCAATAGGACCGAGGCTCCGTACAGATGGCATGAGCAGGGTTGTAGTCGCATCCAGATATAGTTGGCTCGGTGATAATCGAAGCAAGTTTAATATCAATTCATTGTAGCTCAGATATTCCTGTTCCGAAATATAGTTTGGATTCGGTAAAAATGGCCTGATGGCTAGATTGACAAGAATCGGGAAGAATACAGTAAAAAATAGCCAAATACCGATTGCGGTTAAAGCTGAGGTTGCCGGTTGGCGAAACCGTATCGATAATAGTATCGATAGGCTCAACCAAAAGGCGACATATATAACACTGATAAGGGTAAAACCTATAATCCGCAAAAGTTCCTGAGGCTCGATCCGTACCCCTGTACCTAATAAGCCACCGCCAATCATTAGAAGTACTAACGCGATAAACATCGTCCCCACGACAGTGAGCGGAGCAAAGAATTTTGAAAACAAGAGGTTATCACGGTAGATAGGTTGCGCTATCAGACGTGTTAATGTGCCCCCATTGTATTCGGCATTGATCGCATCAAATCCGAGTGCTATGCCAAGTAGTGGCGCTAGAAAATTCAGGAAAACATGAAATGGTGGAATCGAATTGTCCGTCGTGGTCAATAATTTGAGATATAAAAATGATTGATCAGGATCTTTCATATTGTTGACAGCATCTTTCAACCCGGTGGAAGATACGTATAATGAGGCTCCAAATGTCAGTACAATAAGTAGGATCAGTATGATAAAACGCCAGCTGCGAATATGATAGGCAATTTCCTTATTTACCAGTACCTGAATTGGAACCGATGAGTGGCTAATTGTGGAGGAGACTGTGGGATTTTTCATGTTCAGAGTTGCTTGTTTTACTGTTCTCAAAATATGTATTATAGATATAGTCGAGTGCATAATCATGGCGTTGTACAGATAGGATGTCAGCACCGTTGTTGACAAGTAAACGTACTGCCGTGGCAGTTATATCGCCATCTGTTTTGATCTCGATCGAGTCATCGCCAACAGAAAGCTTTCTGATAGCAGGCAAGTTTTTTAATACTTCTTCAAATAGCGCTACGTTTGCATTTGTTTTTTCAAATGAAATCCATGTTGTTATGCCCTCTTTTTGCTGTAGCTTATGTGCAAGACTATCAATAGAGCCTTCTGCTAGTAGCTTTCCACCAACAAAAATACCCACTCTGTCACAAACGCGCTGTACCTGATGGAGGTGATGCGAAGATAGGAGAACTGTCAGATTCTGTTCTCTGCTGAGTCGCTTGATCAATTCGAGGAATTCATCTACACCCTGTGGGTCTATACCTAAGGTCGGCTCATCCAAAATAGCAACTTCAGGAGTCTTGATGAGGACTTCAGCAAGGCCGAGTCGCTGCTTCATACCTCTCGAAAAGGCTCCTGTTTTCTTATGGATGTCCTGTCCCAGTCCTACTTGATTTAAGATGTCTTGCGCGCCAGACCTAGCTTTAGACTTTTGAAGTCCGTTTAATTCAGCTATGAAAGTCAGGTTTTCCAATGCGGTCATTTCAGGATAGAAACCCACATTATCTGGAAGATAGCCCACTTTTCTTTTAACAGCTATTGGATTTCGGGTGGCATTATGACCACAGACATAAGCTGTTCCTGTGGTCGGCTCGGTCAGTCCAAGCATCATCAGGATAGTCGTCGTCTTGCCGGCACCATTGGGACCGAGAAGACCGAATACCTCGCCTTTATATATGTTGAGATCTAAATGATAAACAGCCTTTGCCTTTCCATAGTTTTTTGTCAAACCTGTCAATTGGATGATAGGATCCTTCATGATGATTATCTTCTTTATTGAATGAAATAGTGCTATCGTCTTCCGTATTTGCGAATAAGATAATAAATCAGCCCGATAGCCAATAGGATAATCAGCATGCCGACCCAGCCTGAAAGTAAAGAGGTCTTGACTATCATACGAAATGAAATGTCAGCAGTACTGTTCGGTGATTTAACATCAAATTTTGCAGCATAGTCGCCAGCTATGGTTTTATCGGGTACGCGCAAGTCAACTTTTACATCTGTGGACTTGCCAGGCTCTAGCTGCTGTATAGTTGAAGGTGAAAAAGTAGCTTCCCATTTGCTGGGCAACTGAGCGCTCAGTTCTACCGCGTTCAAAGGAAGAGTTCCTGTATTTTTCACTTGAAGGAGGATTTCCTTGTTGTTGCCGGATACGACTTCATCACTAAGTCTTCCACTAGGTGTGGTGAGTTGGAGAGCATAGGAACCCTTTACAACAGCTTCTAGATCGAGATGCAGGGTATCTGTTGGGGATATAGCCTTTAACGGAATTTTATATGTGTTGGGCTTTGCGGTCAGCGGGCAGTTAATTTCGATGTTTATTTCTTGGACTTTGTTTGCTTGCATTTGAAGAGAAGTCACCTGGGATCCCTCTACTCGATAGCTGATCTGCCATCCCTCTGGTAATTGGGCGTTTAGATTGTAAGTAACTGTCTGTGATGACCCATTGGTCAATGTGGTCGTGTATCGAAAGGGCTCATTGCTGGGCGCCTCAATATTGAGCAATCTTGCTTCAAAGCTTGACTTGGCTGGTTTGAATGTTTGTCCCGTTAGATACAGACTGTTTGCCAGCATTAAAAGTGAAATAAATAATGGTCTAAAAGATAGACCTAGGCGTGTAATTAGTAGTTTGTTTAACATGATCCAATAACTAAAATTTATATTTAAATAGAATATTAGCTTTAAAAAAATGTTGGTTAGGGTAGTACTTACCTTAAAAAAACGGTTCCAAATTAAATATCAATTTGAAAAAAATCAAGAAAAATCAAAAAATAATATTTAATTAAGGTTTTTAAATTTACTTTGTTCCTGGGGGATCAATCAAAGTTAACGGCCCTAAAAGTCTTTTTTATAATGGCTTTAATATTTTCTCCCAGTTCATCCAGTGTGCAATCCAATGACTTTAGTTGTGTTTTTGTATTATTTTTCTCGTTCCGCATAAGGACGATGCGTAAAAGTCTATTGCCAGATGCTTGACTATCCCACTTTAATTCGTCAAACAGTTCTTGAACTATTTTTTCACAACTGCTCAAATCAAATGTGGCAATCTGGATGTAACTATCATGACAGTACATCAGAACTTCAATATGATAATTTGATCGTTCCATATTTTAAAAATAATATCTTAATAAAATAGGATAGCCTCACAACGGAGGCTATCCTATTTATGGACTTATTTTATAACTTATGATATTTCGATAAGTCGAGGCTCTTTTTGTTTTGCTTCTTCTTTCTTAGGTATGGTTAACCGTAGCATACCATTTTCATAACGAGCTTCAATATTATCCTGATCGACTACTTCTCTGTGAAGTTCAAAGCTGCGTTGGAAGGATTGATAGCTAAACTCTCGTCGGGTATAGTTATCCAGTTTTTCTTCATTTTTTTCTTCTTTTGCGGATGAAATGGTCAATAGGTTGCGATCTAGCGTGATCTTAAAATCGTCTTTTGACATTCCTGGTGCAGCGACTTCTACTTCGAAATTATCGCCATCTTCCTTAATATTGACGGAAGGAACGGTGGTACTCGTAGAAGAATAGTTACTATTACCCCAGTTTAAAAGTTCTCGGTTGAAATCATTAAACATGGGCGAAAAAATTGAAAAATTGTTCAAGTTTCTTTTTGCAAGTTTCATAATAACCTCCTTTTATGAAGTGAAAAATTAATAATTAAACTCTTTCAGTCGGCCGACTGTATTCAATATTTCACAAAAAAAATACCGATCTCGTGAAACTGAAATTTTTTCATAAAAAATGACAAATTTTACATGAAAAACTGACATGATCGCCTCTTGTAAACAAACTAAGGGAACATTTTATACGGTTCATCAACCATGTTTATTAGAAATAAGATCATAGCCCTCCCCTTTACTACATTTCATGCTATCAAAATTGATTTAAGGAAAGAATTATCTGATCATCACACATGGATAGATCATGATATATATCTGGTTGTAAATAGATGGATAAAATATTATCATATTACATAGATATACGAGAGTTATTATAGAGGGTTTCTATAGGGTTGCTATAGGTAAAACACTAGAAAACCTCTATAAACCCTCTATATAATTTGTATATAATCACTATAATAATTAAATTAGAATTTAATGATATATGAATGCGCCCATAGCAGGTTATATATCTTAATAAATTTCCAATATAAATAAACCATTATGGCAATATTAAAAGCAGGTATAAATGGTCCTTTTTCAGGTAAAGTAGGAAGTGTGGTAGGTTATGAACTAAATGGTCAAACCGTTATTCGTTCTCTACCAGCAATAGTAAAAAAACCGCCCAGCGAATTGATGCTCATCAATCGCAAGCGTTTGAAGGTCGTATCTCAATTTTTAAAATTTATTAAGAAACCAATAGCTTTTGGTTATAAAAATATGGCACCTAAAGGTAGCCGTGTGGGTACTTTTCAATCCGCTCAATCCTATTTACTCAACAATTCGATTGATTATGATGCAGATAATAACCCCTATGTAAATCCTGAAAAAGTAATGGTTTTTAGGGGGGATATGCCACCTCCTCAACTCATCCATGTAACTATAAAGGACAATAAACTTTATATTGAATGGAATAAAGAGGCCTGTAAAGGAGAGCATCCATCTGCGGTGCTGGTATTGGCTTATGTTATTGAAGATTTTTTTGCTTTGAATGAAGGTGGTGCATTATCCACAGCAGGAAAATTGGTATGGGAGGATAATTTGTTCAGTAGAGGTGATCAAATTCATATCTATGTCGGTTTCTATGATATCGTTCATGATCGATTGTCTGACTCTGTTTATGGGGGGTGTGTATAAAGAAAAACAATATACGATATCTTATCATTTTCTTTTAAGGAGTATCAAGATGTATGTCAAATACATCTTGATACCTTCTGTAGCTAATCTCATCGTTTATCGTATTGATACCAGTTGATTTTTGTGGATACGCGCATCAGTATAGCCAATATAATAAAAACACCTACTGTACCTACGATCAGCGAATAATCACGCAATTGCATCAGGATAAAGATAAAACTATAGAAAACGGCTAAAATTCCAGAAAATATAAAAGCGGACTTGCTGTCTTTTGTAATGGATTTAATAAATGATGCAATTAAAATAATAGTGGCAATAGCAGCTAATAAATAGGCTATATTGAAGCCCAGATGCTCACTAATGGATAATAAAAGAGAATAGAATAGTACCATCGCAAATCCGATCAACAGATATTGGATAAGGTGGATACGTTGCTTTTTGATGATCTCGGTGAAGAATAATGCTGCAAAGGTTAAAATAATAATCAATATTCCATATTTGGCTACGCGTGTAGTTTTTTGATAATTATTGACTTCTTCCAAGAAGTTGATTTGAATCATATCTTTTTCTGTCGCGATATTAGTATCTGTAGCTGCAGCGGGCTCTGTCATTTGGCTATACCCTTCATGGATAGCATTGTTAATTTCGTAATTGTTTTTAATTTCATACAGCTTCTCTGCCTCACCAACCCACTGTTGCGAAAATTTACGGTTGAAACTCGGGATATTCCATGTTGCCTCAAAGCTATTGGCTGTTATTTTTCGATCATCTGCTAAAATTGCTCCGTTGAAACTTGGATTTCCCCAATTTCCTTTGGTTTTAATGGTCGTCTGTTTTGCAAGAGGGAGAAAATTGATCGATTGAGAACCCCTTACATTGAACTTGATCTGGAAATCACCTAAGGTTGTTTTGGTGCCAGAGAGATCTATGGCTGCGATCATATTATTCTCAAAAGGATTTAATGCAGACATATTAGTCTCAAATTCAATTTGCTGTTGGTTGAATACTAGAGTTGGAGAAGCTCCCAGTCCCTTAAGATCGCTTAAACCAATTAATATCTTCGCATTTTTCCATTCGAGATCAACTCCATTCAAATCTATTTTATTAAAATCGATCGCATCAAAAGACCCTTTTAGATCCAGTTGCGCATTGTATACGACACTTTTGTAAATACCTCTTTTCAATGATTCCGGTGAAATAGTACCGTTGATGTTTAATGCTTTTGGTAATAGGTATACGTATTGTGTGACGTAAGTATTCTTGGTAGAGACGATGTTTTTATCCGTTGTGACAATTTCTTTTACAAGCTGGTAAGGGATGGCAATGATGGGACCTGAGATTACCTGTTGACCAGCCCATTTAAAAGCAATTTCATTACTGACTTCAGATTGCCGATTCTTTCTTTCTTCAATAAGGTCTTTGACCCAGAATAATGGGATGAGTAGTAATAAGACGAGAATTAGAATGGTAATTAGTTTGGTGAAAACTGAGGTGCCAATACGGTCTAAGAGAGGTGTTTTATTTGTTTCCATGATTTTTGGATTTTATAATGTTGTTAAATTTTGATGATTGAGATGTTTTTTTAAATCAAATGCCAAGGAGCTTTTAATTTCATGTAATGGAATGTTTAATAAAGTTTCGAAATCTAAATCATGAAACTTTTGCATGGCATTACCTTTTGATAAAGCTTTTAGGTATATGTTGAAGTGTTCGGGATAGATGAATGTACCAATTGCGATCATCGCAATTTGATAGAGGCTGACCTTTCCATTGCCCAATAATAAATATTGCATGGCGACTTCATCCTGTATGTCGGTGCCACATTCTGTGATGAGGTGAAATACATCATGATTTTCTAATTTAGGAACAACGTCAAAGCCTTTTTCTTGATAGAATACGCCAAGGTGATATCCTAGCGATTCTTTCGGAAAATTTAGAAAATCTTCTTTACTGATATTCCAAGCTCGTTTATGCTGCTTGAATAGATGAGTATAAATTTTTTGACTCTTGTTGTACAAGACAAGCATGATGGATAATCGTATCTTCATTTCTTTTGTTTTTAAAAGTACTTTGAAATCCAAAGTAAATGGGTAAAAAAATTATTTGTACTGTTGTTTAATTAATTTTTCAAGAGCCTTTAGATGTTCTTCGAAAGCTTTTTCACCTTCTATGGTTCTTCTATACCTGGTATTTGGTTTTCTGTCCACAAATGTTTTGAAAACTTCAATGTAATTTTCCTTTTCTAATGTCTTAAGATTAGACGCTAGATTACCATCCGTGACATCCAATATGGATTTCAATGAATTAAAATCATATTCGTCATTAGCCATCAATACGCTCATGATCTGGAGACGGACTTTATTTTCAAATATTTTATTATACTGTGTTAAGTCAAAATTCACTATTCGTATTTTTTATGAACGATTATTCCATATATGATGTGTAAGACACCAAATCCCAAAGCCCAAAAGATAATTCCATTTCCAGGAAAAAGCAAAGCTAATAGTCCTAGCACAATTTCTAAAATTCCAAGTCCTTTTATTTCATTAAAAGTATAATTGCTGCCAGCTGTGAGTGCTAATCCATAAAAAATCAATAGGATGGAGGCAACTGCAGTGTAGTTTTCTTTAGATATGGATATTAAAGCAAATAATCCGCCAGTACATAAGGGTACAGCCATAGCATATAATAAAGATCGACTGGTGGTATTCCAAATGCTTTGCCTATTTGATTTTGCTTTCTTGATAGCCATGTATATTCCAGTAAAAATGGAAGCAAATAAAACGAGCATTGCTGTTACGAGTAATTTTACAATAATGACAGGTTCGTTAACATAATGATCCCGATATCCCATTTGGCTATCAAATCCATAAATTTCATAGTAAGCATAGGCAGCACCTAGCAGGGCATAGGTACCGATTAGGACACTTGAAATTCCGCTAATGGAGATAAATTTGCTGGATTTTTCCATCAAATTTCGAATACTTGCTATTTCTTTTACTAAATCTTCTTGTTTCATAAAAGTACTTTGTTTTTCAAAGTAAATGAATAAGAATGAATTATGCAAATTTATTTTTTGCTCAACAAAATAAATAAAAAAATAATGAAAATTTATTGAGAAAAGACTTGCATAGTATGCATATCGTTTCTATCTTTGTGCCAACAAGAAATCCTAATGCGGAAGTGGCGTAATTGGTAGCCGCACCAGACTTAGGATCTGGCGTCGCAAGACGTGGGGGTTCGAGTCCCTTCTTCCGCACTTGAATGTCCTCCCGAATTTAAATCCTCGGGAGGATTTTTTTTTATCAAAATAATGCGTAACGGTTTAGAAAGAGTATGAACATTTCACACGAAAAAGTTGACGCGATCAACGCAGTAATTAAAGTTGATTTAGCGCCAGAAGATTATAACCCACAAGTAGACAAAGAAATCAAGGATCAAGCTAAAAAGGCGAAATTACCTGGATTCCGTCCTGGTTTAGTGCCTGCTGCACACATTAGACGTACTTATGGTAAATCAATTTTGTTAGATATAGTCAACAAAATTGTCAATGATAAAATTACAGCTTACATCGGCGAGAATAAATTAGAAGTTTTAGGACAACCTCTTCCGGTAGAAGAAACTGCTAACTATAACTGGGATTATAAAGATAACTTCCAATTTACTTACGAAATTGGTTTAGCTCCAGAATTTGTAAATCCTTTTACAAAAGACGCTGAATTTAAAGAGTATGATATTAAAGCTGATGAAGAAACTTTAGAGTCTCGTATCAAAAATCTACGTCGTAGCTACGGTAAAATGTCCAACCCAGAAGTTTCTGAAGAAGGTGATGTTTTATATGCTACATTGAAACAAGATAAAGAAGAAGGTATTGAGAAAACAACTTCAGTACGTACTGATATCATAGAAGATGCAAAGATTAAAAAATCTTTGGTAGGTCTTAAACAAGATGATGTTGTTAAAATTGATATCAAAAAAGCATTCAAAGATGAGGACATCGCTCGTATCTTAGGTATTACTCCAGAAGAAGTTGAAGCATTAGATGTAACTAAATTTGATTTGACGGTAAAAAACATTAACCGTTTAGAAGAGTCTGATCTAAATCAGGAATTCTTTAATAAATTGTTTGCTGAAGGAGAAGTTACTGAAGAAGCTGAATTCAGAACAAAAGTAAAAGAAGAAGTTGAAAACTTATTCAAACAAAATTCTGATCAACGTCTACGTAATGATATGTATACGTTCGGTATGGAAAAAGTTGATGTAGCTTTCCCTGAAGAGTTTTTGAAAAGATGGTTAAAAGCAACTAACCCAAGCATCTCGGATGAAGAGTTGAATGAAGGTTTTGCTGATTTCTTGAACAACTTGAAATGGACAATCATTGAAAACCGTGTAGTTACTGAAAATAGTCTTGAAGTTAAATATGATGAAGTCATCAATTTAGCAAAAGAACGTATCTATGCACAAATCAAAATGTACAATATCAACGAAGAGCCTAGTGATGAGCAATTGTCACAATATGCGATTCAGTTATTGCAAGATAAAGAACAAGGTAACCGTTTGTTTGAAGAAGCAAAAGCACTTAAAGTGTTTGAATTCTTAAAAGGTCAAATTAAAATCAATAAAGAAGAGATCGAGTACGCAGCATTCGAAAAATTAGCGTAAGCTAGTTAACTTCTGATTATTATAAAAAAGCCTTTCCATTTTTTGGAAAGGCTTTTGTTGTTTACGTTCAGTTTGATTCCGAAGGATCATGCTGATGATACACTGCTTTTATATTTATAAAGGTTTAGTTGTGATGCCGCAATATTTAATACTGTTCTATTTTTCATGTGTGATTAAGAAGAGATCGGCATTACACAAATTGGACGTCGTGTTTTGGAGATGTATTATGGTGTCTCTTTTTTCTTTTTTCCGAAAGGGAACATCCGTTTTAAGAATTCCGAAAATGAATTAAATTCTTGACGGTATACCAAACCTATTGCGCTTACATAATCCTCACTATTGGGATTGATTAGAAAGTTTCGTGTATTTAAGCGATTGGAGCCTCTTAATAACAGTCGACCGTCTTTACGAAGATAAAACAGAGCTTCAGCATCAGTAGATACACGATCTGAGAATACATTTAAGTCAGTCAATTGATTACTTCTATTGTCTGTAATACCTCCAGTCAAAATTAAACGGTCATTAAAGAGTCGGAGCGATGCTGAGGCATCATTAAGAGATTTAATATTGATATCGAAAAAATTAATATTTAAAGATTCTGCAATGATATTGTTCAATTGATTGAAAGCAATCTCGGTACCAGCGGATAGTAGGGTGTTATTGACCTCTTTTCCAAAATCGGTCTGAGAGCCTGGTGTAAAGCTTCTTCGAACAATTAAACTGAGTGCTTGTTGATTGATATTATTGACATCTGAAAGATAACCCTGAAGTTCATCTTTGACATATGGATCTTGTGGGAAATTGAGGTCGAAATTTATTTCAGGTTGACTTAATAATCCTTTTAAATTCATATCTGCTTGCGCTAGTATACGTTGCGGATTGTCCGTTTGTCCTGCAGCATTATAAAGTGGAGATAAGGAAGTTCTTTGTTGGTAGACTGCGGTTAGATTAATGTTGGCTTCAGCAGGTTTTCCCGCCCATCGAATCGTTCCCCCTTCTTTGAGATCAAAAATTTTGTTTAAATAATCTTGTGCTTTAAAATTGAATTTTCCAGAACTAATGATGTAATCTCCAAACATTCCGAAATCGCCCAAAGAAGTGATGTTCATCGTGATATTACCAGTTCCACGTCCAGATACACCGCCTAAAGAAGTAAACAAATTCATCTCCGCATTTGGGCTTAAGGAAAGATCCATATTCATCGTAATACCGTTGAAACTCTTTCGTTTTATTTGCTTAGAACTGTTTAAACTATCCGGAGAAACGAAATAGATAAAATCATTATCCGTAATTGTCATGGCACTATTAAATGGAATGTTTATGATGGTGTTATCATTGGATTTTGCTTTGATATCTATATTGATTGCTGATGTTAATCCTTTGAAATTGAAATCACCACTCGCATAGGCTGTACCATAATAGAGGTCATTATCTTTGAGGGTGGTATTGAGTGCTAAGAAGTTATTTGCTTTAATTTTTATGTCGATATTGGGATCGGACAGCTGATTTAAATCCACCATTCCATTTACGATGGCTTCATTGTTTTTAGGATCTAAAATTTTTAGGTTCTTAAGAAAAATGCCATTGGAAACTACGATAACCTTATCGGTGAGGTGATAGGGCGTTTTTAAATAATTAATAACAAATGTGGCATCATTAAAACTGGCATTTCCGCTTATTTTAGGTTTATTGATATCGCCTTTAATCTCGAGTTCGGCATTCGCTTTTCCATGTAAATTTGAAACCAGTGATTTAAGAAATGGCTGAAAAAGAATGAGATCTGTATTTTGTAAAGAAGCCTTTAGATTTATTTTATCATTTTCTTCTTTGATATTATATGTTCCAGCCAGTGTTATCTGCTTGTTACCATCTTCAATTTTACTGTCAAGATGAACAACATTAGCATTTTGGTCATAATTAGCTTTTAAACTCAATTGACCGATTGGAAGTTGATTGTAAATAATAGGGCTTGTCTGTAGGTTGGCAATAAAATAAGGTGATTTGAATAGCGAATTAATTTCAAGATTACCGTTCATCTCACCAAGCATATTAATACCAAGTGGTTTTGTGATTCCATTTAAAGAACTGAGGTTGAAATCTTTGAATAAAATATTTAACTGATCACTTTCTTCATTGGACAGTACACCATTCAGTAATACGGTTTGTTCATCATGTTTTAAGGTTAAATTTTGAAGAAACCATTTCCCTTTGGATACTTTGAGCTCGGATCCTTGTGTGAGCGCCCATTTGTTTTTATTGATAATAATGGTCGATGGATCAAAGTTAATGAACGCGGGTTTTTGATGTGCAAAACGAATTACACCATTCAGATCTAAATTATTACTCGCATCGAGTTCTGATAATTTGACGTTGAAACGTAAGCTATCGCTGGAAAGTATATTCGCAATATTGATATTGTTTATATAAGTACTATCGGTTAGATTGATACGGTCTGCAGAAGCAGATACAGCCATGGATTCTGTATTTGAAATTTGATCAATAATCAGGTTAGAAATCTTTATTCCATTATAGTTGAAAATAGGACTGTATAAATTGAATTGCGCATGATGTTCTTCACTTGAAAATTTGGCATGAAGGGTGGCGCCGCTATCTAGGCTGATTTCTTTTTTAAAGAAAGTAGCGATAGGCTGGAAAGATTTGATGTTGAGGTTCAGTTCAAAGTTCTGATTATTATAAGGCTCTGTTTCAAAACCAATTGCTGGAGCATAACGCATAGCAAGCATCTTAAAATAGGGTGTAATCGTATTGAGGTCAATCTGACCATTAAGAGTTGCGTCTACAACGTCTGAGGATAAAGTTAATGCCCTGTTTCGCTCATCTCCTACAGCTTTAAATATAATTTCTTTAATATCAAAGTTGCCTTTTTTGGTGCTGAATTGAACATTATTAGCATGTAAATCTCCGACTAGATTATTGATTGAACTTCCAGTTAGATTAGTTTGGACTGCTGTGTTGTGAAGAAGGATGCCTTGTTGTTGTACCAGATGTAGCGCATAGAGGTCTGTCTCCTGTATAGTTGCATCCAGATTATATTGAATAGCGGGATTGGACCAATCTATATCTGTTTGAAAATTAATTTTAGCATTAGGGTCATGTATAGCACCAGACCCTGTAAACTTTTCGTTGACGATTGATCCTTTAACAGGAATGGATTGATAGCGATAATTTCGGAAATCAAAATTTTCTAAGCTTCCATCTACTGCTAATGAAAGTGTTTTTGAGCTGCTGCCTCTGCCTTTTAGATCAAGATTAAAACCAGTAGTTTTTAAAAGATTATTGTTCAATAATTTTCCAAAATCAAAAGATTTGGACTGATAAAGACCCGAAAAATCAATCTCTTTTTGAAAATTTAAGGAAGATTTTGTGCTTATGGTACCTAAATCTGTTTTTAATTCTCCATGAATTTGAAAATGGTTGTATAATCCATCCAAATCTCCTTGGTATAAAATTGTATTTAATGATTTTACAAGTTGTGGAAGCTTGAAGTTTTTGTTATTACTCAGGTTGGGCAGAATAGACTGTAAGTCTTCGAACGTAGATTGTATTTTGAGATTCGTTAATTTAAAATGGGTTTGATCGATATCGGGAAGTCCCAAAATCCTAACATTACCCTTTAATTGAGTAGATTTTTCAGTTTCAATATGTACATTTTTAGCGTCAATATGATTTACTTTACCTTGTGCAATCGCCTGCTTTATTTTTAGATCAAACTTGACACGATGCATGGTAGAAGAAAAGAAAGCAATGTCTTCCGAATGTAGTACTGAATTTTTGATCCGTAAACTGACATCAACACGATTGTTAAAATCTGAAAAGTCATCGAAAGTATTAAACTCTAATTTTACATAGTCTTTTAAAGTGGATTTATTCGTGATTAATAAAAGTTTCTTCAATTCAATTTTCTTGTTGCTTACCAATGCGTTTGCAACTAATCCTTTAACCTGTAATCCTTTTTTTTCACGTAGATTTAATTGCTTTATATCAACTTGGATGGAATTGTCTGCAAGCTTTATATTTTGAAAATCAGCATTTAATTGTTTAACGTCAAGATCTCCAAAATCGACCACTTTCGCATAGTGCTTCTTGGTATGATCGATATAACGAAATTGATTATTGACCAATTTCAATTGTTTTAAATCAATATCTAGTTTTTTACTTAATTTTTGATCGTTTTTTTTAGGAGAGCTAAAGTAATTTAATAAAAATTTAATATTGGAACTATCTTTATATACCTGATAATAGGCCGTTGTATTTTCTAAGCTCAGTTTATTGATTACAATTTTATTGTGATCCCAATATTGATTTAGATTGACGGTTGCATTTAATTTTTCAGCAATCAGAATGGTATCGCCTTTGGTATCGTATAATTCAAAACCTTCTAGGACTAATGATTGGAAAGGTTTGAAATAAATTCTTTTTAAAGCAATTTTTGTATTTAATTCTTTCGAGAGGTAAGAAACAACTCTTTTGGAAATAAAATTTTGAACAAGCTCTAATTGTAACGATAGCATCAATGCACCTAGCAAAACGAGTATGCTAGCCAATGTAATCAGTGCTATTTTAATTATTTTTTTGATACTTTTGTACAATATTAATTACCCCAAAGCTATGGCTGTTATTTTAGGTATTGAATCATCTTGTGATGAAACATCTGCTTCAATTTGTATCGACGGTGAAATATTTTCTAATGTTATTGCTACTCAGGCGATTCATGCTAAATATGGAGGTGTCGTTCCAGAATTAGCGTCGCGTGCACATCAACAAAATATTATACCAACAGTTGAAGAAGCCATTCGCATTGCAAAAATACATAAAAATCAAATAGATGCAGTAGCTTTTACACGAGGTCCTGGATTATTAGGTGCTTTACTGGTTGGAACTTCATTTGCTAAGTCTTTTGCAATGGCCAGAAATATACCTTTGATTGATGTCAATCATATGCAAGCTCATATTTTAGCTCATTTTATTGAAGATCCAAAACCAAGTTTTCCATTTTTATGCCTTACAGTATCTGGTGGTCATACACAGATTGTATTGGTCAAAGATTATTTTGAAATGGAAATTTTAGGACAAACTCTGGATGATGCCGCGGGAGAGGCTTTTGATAAAACGGCAAAAATCTTGAACTTGCCGTATCCAGGTGGACCACTGATCGATAAACATGCGCAGTTAGGTAATCCTGGCGCTTATAAACTTCCTGAACCTCAAATTCAGGGCCTGGACTTTAGTTTTTCAGGATTAAAGACCGCAATTCTTTACATGGTGCAAAAAGAAGAGAAATCAGATCCTGATTTTTTAAAAAATAATATGGATGATGTCTGTGCATCTGTTCAATCACGTATTGTGTCCATATTGCTCAATAAGTTAAAGAAAGCTGCAAAGGAAACCGGAATCAAAGATATTGCTATTGCTGGTGGAGTTTCTGCAAACTCTGGTTTGCGTAAGGAATTGATTGCAATGGGGGAACGTTATAGTTGGAATGTATTTATCCCTAAATTTGAATATTGTACCGATAATGCAGCAATGATTGCTATTGCGGGATATCAAAAATATTTGGCTCAAGATTTTGTTGGACAAGATGTTGGACCATTGGCACGTATGCATATGTAAAATAGGGACAAATGCTGTAAAATATAAAAGACAAGTTGGTTAACTTGTCTTTTCTATTTTACAGGGGTGCACTGTAACCATATGCTTCGGCTATACTTTTAAAAACTCCGTTTGTTGATTCGTAGAAATTGAGATTGTACCCTTCGGCTCCCCAAAATACCGTTGCTATTTTGATGGATTTATCCGATTGAAAAACAGACAATACCTGCAGATTTTCGAAGTCGAATACTCCTCCATCATCTACGCGCCAAGTACTCATTTCATCATATTTCGCCGGAAAATCTAATGTGATTAACTGATCATGATGCAGGTAAGAGAGCACTGCTAATGCGGAATCATTTTTAACCTCAAATAATGTTAAGATGATTTGTGATTGATCCTCTAATTCAGCGATGGTAGCACTTTTTGCTATTTTTCGATTATATTTTTTTGATAATATGGATGTTGTCGGTTCATCGGTCTTTTTGTCTTTCTTGATGAAAGACATGACTTTGTTGTGATCAATGAAGTCCTGATTGACTAATAATGCAAAATCTCCTTGTTTTACGGGCTCTTTAAATGTGAAAAATGAACCTCCGTTATTTGCGAAATTATGACTTGTTTGCCTTCCATTGGAAGTTTGATTTTCAAGTTTTGTATTCGAAAAAATAATGGGAATGACTTTATTTTCAATAATCGCATGCGTTGCTAATTCTGGTTTTATTTTTTCATCTTCGACAGGTAAACTAACTAAAGAATCTTTATTTTCATTAAGAAAAGCAAAAGTTATGAAAGCTTGATTAGTATCTGTTTTGAGATTGCTTTGCTTTTTTTCTTGCTTGATTTCTTTTGGTTTTTCTTGCATGCAACTTATTAATATTAAACTAATTATGCCTGCTGAAAATACTACGTTAAAGGCTGTTCTCATTCTTATTATCATATTTTTCTTGTTCTCTGTATTTTAAAAATACGGTAAATTTTGTAAAAATAAAATCTTCTTTTTTTTGTGGAATTTTAATTACTGTGCATCATAGTTTAAAATATAAACTTAATTTTTAAAGCTATGCTAAACTCCAAATTGAATATTTACAAAAGAGAATGGTTAGAGGTTGTTTTTGCAGGACGTAACCAATCTTATGGCGCTTTTGAATTGCGTAATCTATCTACTAAAGCGACCAACTGGTCTATAGTGATTGTCCTAGCTGTGGTTACGATAGGTGTTGGTAGTAATGGGATCTATAATCGGTATTTTAAAAAGGCTGAGCTTCCTGTTGCTCAGTACATGAAGGAATATGATATGGGAGTACTAGAGGAATTAGAAAAGAAACATCAAGAGCCAGAGAAAGTTGAGGAACCAATTCCTGTTCAAGAAAAAGCGCCACAACAGGTTGCTATGGATTTACCGAAGCAGGAAGTGGTCCGATTTGTTGAACCTAAAGTGGCTCCTAAGCATATGGTGACTGAAGATGTTGTGACGCAAGACGAGCTTAATAAAACGAATAAATTGGCTGGACGGATGAGTTTGAAAGCCAGCGCAAATGGCACTTCTGTTGCTCGAGGGGAGTTTGGCACTGTAAAACGTGATGGTGGTATTACAGGTACTAGTAAAGAGGGAGCAATACATGGAAATCCAGATGTGATAGTTGATTTTGAAGCGATAGAAATACAGCCTCAACCGCAAGGTGGGATTAAGGCTTTTATGAAATGGGTAGGTGAAAATTATCAATATCCTGAATCGGCATTGCAACAGGGGGTGAATGGTATCGTGGAAGTTTCATTTGTCGTAGAAAAGGATGGTACGTTGACGGATATCAATATCAAACGTGATGTTTCCCATGGAACAGGGAAAGCTGCTGTGGAATTGCTCGGCAAAGCTAAGAAGTGGAAACCTGGAATTCAAAATGGTCGTCCGGTTCGAGTGGCTTATACATTGCCTATTCGTTTGAATACAATCTCACAATAAATTGGATACTTCTTGATAGTTTAACTTTATTTAACAGTGGTTGATTTAAACTTTAATACGGTTTTAGCATCTTACTTAACAAATGTCTGTAAAATCATATATTAAAAATGAAACAGACTGAAATAAATGTTTATCGTACTAAAAGGAAAAATATTATGAAAAAGCTAGTGTTAAGTTTGTTGCTGTCAGGAATTATGTTTGCTGGTTTTGCACAAGAAAAATCAAATGTTAAAGAAGGCGTAAACCGAGATGGTCGTCGTTCTGCAAAAAAGGAATTTAAGTTAGATAAAAAATCGGCAGAAGAAATTGCACAATTGCGCACTGATCGTATGGATCAAAAATTAAAATTCACGGATAAACAGCGCAAGGAAATTTATGCATTGCAATTGGATCAAGCTAAAAAAGATAAAATGCACGCCGCGGATCGCAAAGAATCCATGGAGCGTATGAAAAAAGATCGTATGGCTCAACGTGAAAAGTTGATGAAAAATTTGAGTCCTGATCAACAAAAACTATATAAAGAATCTTTTGCTGAGAATCGTAAACAACACCGTATGCGTAAATCAGATGATCGCCCAATGCGTCGTGATCGCAGCGATAAGAATCATAAAGATGGTAAAAATAATATAGAAGTGAGTAAGGAAGTGTCTTTGAAAAATAGTTAACGTGTTTTTTAGGTTTTAGTTTTAATTTTAGTTTTTGGTCTTTTGGTGGTCCGCTTGTGAGAGCGGACCATCTTTTTTTAATTAAATCTTCGTATCAATGAAATCAATTGACACAGTTTTGTTAATCTTTATTTTTTTGTTGCTCTTTCCACTGTTTGGAAAAGGATTTATCTGCGAGTTTGGGCAATTGTCGATTACTTCCCCAAGTCTTTTTGAAAAATTTTCCAAGAAAGAAGTTTTTGATCTTTCCTCCGAATAAATCGATCAATTTTCTTCTTTGTATGAGATAGGTAAATCCTTTCCAAGCCTTTTTCTCTATTGATGGTGCTAAGTCTTCTGCTACAGCATCTCTTCTGTTTAACAAAAGCATACGTTGAATATCTATACCAACAGGGCACACTTCTGTACATTTACCACAGAGCGAAGAGGCGTAGCTTAAGTGCTTGAACTCTTTCATTCCACTTAAGTGTGGTGATATCAAGGAACCAATTGGGCCTTGATAAGTGGTTTCATAGGTGTGTCCTCCAATATTTTGATAAATAGGACAAACATTCAGGCAAGCTCCACATCGGATACAATAAAGTCCTTGGCGTTGCTCTTTTTGAGCCAATAGGTTGGTGCGGCCATTATCTAATAAAACGACATACATCTCTTCGGGTCCATCAGACTCGTAGGCTTGTCTTGGTCCGCTGAGTAATGTATTGTAAACAGTCAGATTTTGACCTGTTCCATGAGTAGCAAGTAATGGCCAAAATAGATCAAGGTCATTGATTGATGGAAGGATTTTTTCAATTCCAACAATAGCAATATGAATTTTTGGAAAAGCTGTTGTCAAACGTGCATTTCCTTCATTTTCAGTAATGGCAATACTACCCGTGTCAGCTATTAAAAAGTTGGCTCCTGAAATGCCGATATCTGCAGTTTTATATTTTTCACGTAATAATTCACGGGCTTTCATCGTCAACTCTTCAGCAGTCGCTTCTAGGGGTGTGCCAAATCTCTCGTTGAATAACTGAGCGATATCTGCGAGGCTTAGATGCATCGCAGGTGTTACGATGTGATACGGTTTTTGATCTAGTAACTGGATAATAAACTCGCCTAAGTCACTTTCTAATGCTTCGATTCCCTTATTTTCCAAAAAATGGTTGAGCTCTATTTCTTCTGTGGCCATAGATTTGGATTTGATAACGCTCTTGGCGTTATTTCGTTCCATGATCTTCCAAATTTCTTGACGTGCCTCAGCGGCATCATTCGCCCAAATTACTTTACCACCTCGTGCTATAAATTTGCTTTCGAATTCTAATAGATATTTATCTAAGTTTTCAATAGCTCTCCATTTTGTTAGATTGGCTTCTAAACGCGAGTTCTCCAGATCCATAAATTTACTCTTGCCTTTTTCGAAAGCAAGGGTATACTTGTCGATATTATAATTGATAATATCGCGATGTTTACTGTCGAAAGATTTTGTCGCACTTTCTTTTAAAAATTTATCTGCAGAGCTTACTGACATCCAATTCTTTTAATTTTACAAAAAAAGTTGGTAATAAATTACCAACTTTTAAAGATAACGCTTATAAATTATTTATCGCATGATGCGATCAAATTATTTAACTTTTAAATTCAAATTTAAGCTTAGTTCATCCAGTTGATTTTGGTGGATAGTGGAAGGAGCGTCGATCATCACATCTCTTCCTGAATTGTTTTTAGGGAAGGCGATGACATCACGAATGGAATCTATTCCTGCTAGTAACGCTACTAAACGGTCAAAACCAAATGCTAATCCGCCGTGTGGAGGAGCTCCATAGGTGAATGCTTCCATTAAAAAGCCAAATTGTTTTTGGGCTTCTTCCGGAGTGAATCCTAAGTGTTTGAACATGAGAGATTGCAATTCACGATCATGAATACGGATCGATCCCCCGCCTACTTCAGTACCATTAAGGACAAAATCGTATGCGTTTGCTCTTACCTCACCTGGGTTTGTATCCAATAATGCGATATCTTCAGGTTTTGGAGAAGTAAAAGGGTGGTGCATCGCATGGTAACGTTCAGATTCTTCATCCCATTCTAATAAAGGAAAGTCTAACACCCAAAGAGGGGCAAACTTGTTCTTGTCACGTAGCCCTAATTGATTGGCGACTTCAAGACGAAGTTCATTCAGCTGTTTACGTACTTTATCTGTTTGACCAGCCATGATTAAGAATAAATCGCCGGGCTTAGCATTAAATAATTTTGCAAAGTCCAATAATTGCTCTGGCGTGTAGAATTTATCAACAGAAGATTTTACCGTACCATCTTCGTTATAGCGTGCATAGACAAGACCGGTGGCACCTACTTGAGGGCGTTTTACAAAATCGGTCAATGCATCTAATTGTTTACGGGTGTAATGCGCACAACCTTCAACATTGATACCAACAACTAATTCAGCCGCATCAAATACCGGGAATCCTTTATCTTTAGCCACTTCATTTAATTCCACGAATTGCATACCAAAACGAATATCTGGTTTGTCAGATCCGTATAATCGCATCGCATCAGCGTAGGTCATACGCGGTACTTCTCCCAAGTCAATATTCTTGATTTTTTTGAAGATATGCTTTGCTAGACCTTCAAATATATTCAATACATCTTCTTGTTCAACAAAAGACATTTCACAGTCAATCTGTGTAAATTCGGGTTGACGATCTGCACGTAAATCTTCATCACGGAAACATTTTACAATTTGAAAATAACGGTCAAAACCGGATACCATCAATAGTTGTTTGAAGGTTTGGGGTGATTGGGGTAATGCGTAAAATTCACCTGCATTCATACGTGAAGGAACAACAAAATCACGTGCACCTTCAGGTGTAGATTTGATTAATACCGGAGTTTCTACTTCGATAAAATTTTGCTCGTCTAGAAAACGACGCACTTCCTGTGCCGTTTTGTGACGTAATATTAAGTTTTCACGAACAGGATTGCGGCGTAAATCTAAATATCTGAATTTCATTCTGATATCTTCGCCCCCGTCCGTTTCGTCTTCAATAGTAAATGGTGGCGTGTTTGCCGAATTTAATATTTCTAAAGAAGAGACTTTGATTTCAATTTCTCCTGTTGGAATTTTTAGATTTTTACTAGAACGTTCAATTACTGTTCCGGTAACTTTAATCACATACTCGCGACCTAATTCACGTGCACTAGCGCGTAAAGAATCATCGTCATCCGAATTAAAAGTTAATTGTGTAATGCCATAGCGATCTCTTACATCTATGAAAGTCATTCCGCCTAAATCGCGAGATTTTTGAACCCAACCGCTCAGTGTAACTGTTTTACCTAAGTCAGCTATTGTTAATTCTCCGCACGTGTTTGTTCTATGCATACGCTTAATTTTAATTTTGTACAAAATTATCTGTTTTTAGGGAGAATAACGAATGGCAATTTTGTTTTATTAAAAGAAAAGTCGAGGTATTTTTCTAGGTTTCCTCTGAATAGGTTATAGATTAATTTTTAAATGCGAACTAGTTTTGGATTACACATGGTCAAGTTTTGAAATTATTGCGCAAAATATTCGCCGATTTTAGGTCTTTTTATAGATTCAATTTTGGTCAGAAATTCAGAAATTTAATCTTTATTTATACTTACTTTTTTTGATGGGTGGACGCCCCACTTTCTCCCCTGTTTGATCATATTTTTGTAAAAAATTTGTTTTTTAGCGTATTTATCTTCCTGTTTGAAGAAAAAAAGCAACTCTAAATTAGTGATTTATTTCGTGTTGAACCATTTTGAATAACGGTTCAAAAACCTAATTTAATCGCTGATATCTAGCTTTTTGTTTGCTATTATGTCAAGCTTTAGTCAATTAAATGTAGCGCTTCCACTATGTGGAAAACTTTTTTGTGGGTAAAAGTGGGTAAAAGTGGGTGAAAGTGTATACTTTTACATTGAATTTGAAACCAATGTGTACAAAATGAGTTTTTTAATTGGCGAATATGAATGCAAGTTAGACACCAAAGGAAGAATGGTGTTACCTGCTGCGCTCAAAAGGCAATTGCCTGATGTTGAGCGTGAGGGACTTGTAATCAATCGTGGATTTGAAAAACATTTGGTGATCTATACGCGCGAGGAATGGAATGCGATAACAGCACGGTTGGCTCAGTTGAATCAGTACGTTGAGAAAAATAGAATGTTTATTCGAAATTTCACAAGGGGAGCAACGGAGTTGAGTTTGGATGCTGCGGGTCGTGTTTTGTTGCCAAAGGGTTTGTTGGATTATTCGGGTATCACAGGAGAAGTTGTTTTGGCTTGTCAGGTTAATAAAATTGAAGTTTGGTCCAAAGACGGGTATGAGGATTTTATGAATGGTGATTTGGGAGAGGATTTCTCTGCTTTGGCTGAACAGGTAATGGGAGGTTTTGATTTAGGAGGATTAGCGAATGGATAATGTTTACCACGTACCAGTGATGTTGAAAGAATGCATGGATGCTTTGGCGATTAAGCCAAATGGTATTTATGTGGATGTTACTTTTGGTGGGGGAGGGCACTCGAGGGAGATTTTGAAACACTTGGGTCCCGAAGGCAAGTTGTTTGCTTTTGATCAAGATCCAGATGCATTGAATAATGTAATTGATGATTCAAGGTTTACGTTGATTCATCAAAATTTTCGTTTTTTAAAAAATAATCTTCGTCTAAATGGTGTGAAACAGGTAGATGGTATTTTAGCTGATTTGGGAGTTTCTTCTCATCAGTTTGATGCCGCTGATCGTGGTTTCTCCATACGTTTTGATGCAGACTTGGATATGCGAATGGATCAAATTTCTGATGTCGATGCCCGCAAGGTATTATCAACTTATTCGGAGGAGGATCTTCATCGCATTTTTGGCATGTACGGAGAAATTGTGAATGCCAAAACTTTGGCTAAAACAATTGTAACTGCTCGCTTGACAATGCCTATCAATACGGTAGCGGAGTTGAAAGAGGTCATCAAAAAATTGGTGCCAAGAGGAAAGGAACATAAATATCATGCGCAAGTTTTTCAAGCTTTACGCATTGAGGTTAATAAGGAATTGGAAGCTCTACAGGAATTTTTGCTACAAACAGTAGATGTTTTAAAGGCGGAAGGTCGCTTGGTCGTGATGTCTTATCATTCTTTAGAGGATCGTTTGGTGAAGAATTTCTTGGCTAAAGGTAAGTTTAGGGGTGATGTGGAGAAAGATTTTTTTGGAAATGAAATTAAGCCATTTCATGTGATCAGTCGTAAGGCAATTACTGCTGACGATCAGGAATTGGTTGAAAATAACAGATCGCGCAGTGCGAAACTGCGTATTGCTGAAAAGTTGGAAATAGCTTAATGCTTTAATCGAAGTATCGATATGGGTAAAAATACAATAAAACAGCAGGGATTAAGCGAAGAGGTTCAAGAGGAACTACAAGAAGCGGTTGAGGAAAAAGCTGAGGAAACGCAAAAGTTTCTTAGGACTTTGCTTACTGCTGGTAATTTGTCTATTTACTCCATTGTGAATTACTTGCCATTTGTTGGTTTTGTTACTTTATTGATGTTGCTTTATATTACAAACAGGCATTTTGCAGAACGTACGATTCGTAATATTGATAAGTTAGGTAAAGAGGTTAAAGAGTTGAGTTGGGATCATAAATCGCTCTCAGCAGAGCTCATGAAGATGTCTACTCAAACTGAGATTGCGAAGCGTGTTGATTCTTTAGGTCTGAAAGAGCGTGTGGAGCCGCCTATCAAGATTGAAATTGTAAAAGAAAAAAAGAAGTAGGAGACGTTTATGAATATCAGAACTACCATTCTATTTCGTGTTTATATCGCATTCGGTTTAATCGTTCTTGTGGCGTTTGCTGTGTTTGCGAAGCTTTTTCATTTACAATATGTCGATGGAGATAAATGGCGCGCACTGTCGGATAGTTTGTCCATTCAAGAGCGTGAAGTTGAAGCTGCTCGGGGTAATATCTATTCCAATGATGGTAGTTTATTGGCAACTTCGGTTCCTGAATATGAATTGCGATTCGATGCAATGGCTATTCCTGAGGAAGAAAACGATTATTTCAATTTGAAAGTCGATTCTTTAGCAATTAAATTGTCTGGATTTTTTAAAGATAAATCTTCTAGACAGTATTTGACATTATTAAAACAGGCTAGAAATAAAAAGCAACGTTATGTTTTGATTAAGCGAGCAGTCTCGCATCAAGATTTAAAGGTGCTTAAAAATTACCCTTTGTTTAAATCGGTGCGTGTGGGGAAAGAGCGTTATCCTGGAGGTTTGATTACAGAACGTCAGAATAAACGTATTCTTCCATTTGTCAATTTGGCCGCTCGTACTATAGGATATAAGAATGTCAAGGAGAATATTCATGTCGGGTTGGAAGGTGCATATGGTGAATATATTGACGGTAAAAGCGGTAAACGCTTGATGCAGCGTATTGCGGGTGGTGTATGGATTCCAGTAAACCGTGATATTGAAGTGGCTCCTGTTGATGGCGCAGATATTATATCGACGATTGATATCAATATGCAAGACATGGCACAAAGAGCCTTGGAAAAGCAGATGATAGCGAGTAATGCTGATGAGGGTTGTGTGGTGATGATGGAGGTAAAGACTGGAGAGGTTCGTGCGGTGGCCAATTTTACGAAAGACAAAGATGGAGTTTATCGTGAAAAAATGAATATCGCGATTGCACAAAGTGCTGAACCTGGTTCGACATTTAAATTGGCTTCTTATCTTGCTGCTATTGATGACGGGGTGATTGATTCAAGTACTCATGTAAACGTTGGAAATGGTAATTGGCCTATCTATCGTCACACCATTAAAGATTCACATGCTCCAAAAAAGTCTGTGATGAGCGCGCAAGAGGCTTTTGAGCAATCTTCAAACGTAGGGATTACGAAGTTGATATACGAGCATTACAAGGATAATCCTGGTAAATTTACGTCTAAACTACATGCTTTTGGCTTGGATCGTAAATTGGGATTGCAAATAACGGGAGAGGGAGCTCCTCTAATAAAAACTCCAAAGAGTAAAAGCTGGAGTGGATTGTCTCTTGTACAAATGGCATATGGCTATGAGTTGAAGTTGACGCCATTGCAGATGCTGACTTTATATAATGCAGTGGCTAATAACGGTAAGATGATCTCCCCATTATTTGTTAAGGAAATCAGACATCTGGGTAATACTGTTGAAAAATTTGAAGCTCGAGTGATTAATGAAAAGATTGCTTCTGATAAAGCTTTAGGTCAAATTAGGGGGATGCTTGAAGGGACAATGAAAGATGGAACAGGGAAGAGCCTAAGAAATCCATTGTATACTTCAGGTGGTAAAACCGGAACTGCACAAATGGCTGACGGAGCGATGGGATATCGTAATCGGAAATACCAATCTTCTTTTGCAGGATATTTTCCTGCTGAAGATCCAAAGTATTCGATCATTGTTGTGATTCGAAATCCAAGAAATGGATACTATGGTGCTTCAACTGCGGGACCAGTATTTAAAGAGTTGGCTGATATGGTGTATGCAAATGATTTGAATATGCATAGTGCCTTTAATAAGAAAAAATTCAACACTTCAGCATTAAACACGAATGCGCTTACCCTAAAAGGTTCACGCGAAGCGACGCAAAAAGTGTATGAGCAGCTGGGGTTGAAAATTGTGAATTGGAATACAATTGCACAGAATGATTCAACAAGTTCAATACTTGGGGTTCCTTTTGTGGAATATCAAATAAAAGAAGGTGTAGTGCCAAATGTTATGGGAATGGGATTGATTGACGCATTGTTTGCGCTAGAGAATTCTGGATTTAAAACAAGCGTGATTGGAAAAGGAAAGGTGATCAGGCAATCTTTGATTGCAAGTCAAAAGTTACCAATTGGTACAGCTGTAACAATAGAACTGAAGTAGAATGAAGAATTTAAAATCAATATTACATGCTATTCCTGTACAGGAGGTAGTGGGTCAACTAGATGTTGAGGTAGTATCGCTTTGCTTCGATTCTCGTCAGGTTGTATTCGGAAGTTTGTTTATTGCTGTCAGAGGTGTTCATACGGATGGACATTTGTTTATTGATAAAGCGATTGCTTTTGGAGCTAGAGCAGTTATTGTCGAAGAGTTGCCTGTGGAGACATTGGACTCAGTTGTCTATATTGTTGTAGCGGATTCTGCTCTTGCATTGGGTATAGTGGCTGCCAACTTCTATGATAATCCATCAAAGAAAATGAAGTTGGTCGGTGTAACAGGTACGAATGGTAAAACAACTGTCGCGACCTTATTATTTCAACTGTTTACACAGTTGGGATACCATGTTGGACTTTTGTCTACTGTACAGAATCAAATTGGCGATCGGGTTATTCCTGCTACGCATACCACTCCAGACCCCATTCAATTGAATCACTTATTGAGTGAGATGATTGAGGAAGGCTGTGATTATTGTTTTATGGAAGTAAGTTCGCATGCGGTTGTACAGCAGCGAATAGCAGGTTTGAAATTCACGGGTGCTATTTTTACGAATATCACACATGATCATCTTGACTTTCACAAAACATTTAGTAGTTATATTAAGGCAAAGAAGAAGTTTTTTGATGATTTAGATACAGCTGCTTTTGCGCTGACCAATGAAGATGATCGTAATGGTCAGGTCATGTTGCAAAATACATTTGCTCATAAAAAAACTTATGGACTACATTCAGGAGCTGATTTTAGTGCGCGTATAGTAGAGAGTCATTTCGATGGTATGTTGATGAATATCGACGGACATGATGTGTGGGTCAAATTGGTTGGGGGATTCAATGCTTACAATCTATTGGCAGTATATGGTGCAGCAATTTTGTTGGAGCAAGAAACTGTTCGTGTTTTGACAGCTATGAGTGTACTGACTGGTGCTGAGGGGAGATTTGAGACTTTAAAGGCAGCAAATGGTGTTTTTGGAATTGTGGATTACGCACATACACCTGATGCCGTGGAGAATGTCTTGCAAACGATTGAAAAGTTACGTAATCAAAGCCAACATATCATTACTGTATTGGGATGTGGTGGAGATCGTGATAAAACTAAACGTCCAGAAATGTCACAAGCTGCATTGCGTTATAGTGATCGTTTGATTATTACATCTGACAATCCGAGAACGGAAGATCCGCTTACCATCATTAAAGAAATGGAAGCTGGTGTTGCCGTTGAACAAAGAAGTAAAGTTCTTTCTATTGCTGATCGCAAAGAGGCAATTCGAGTTGCATATCAATTGGCAAAACCAGGAGATATCATTGTCGTGGCAGGAAAGGGACATGAGAAATATCAAGAGGTGAATGGTATACGCTATCACTTTGATGATAAAGAAATTTTAGAATTAACATTTAACGAAGTATAAGAATATGTTGTACCATTTATTCACATGGTTAAACGAATACATGCACATTCCAGGAGCTGGTTTGTTTCAGTATATTTCTTTTAGAACATCGATGGCCGTGATCTCTTCACTGGTCATCACAACCGTTTTTGGAGGAAAGCTGATTCAGGTGCTTCAGAATAAGCAGGTAGGCGAAACCATTCGTGATTTAGGACTAGAGGGGGAGAAAAAGAAGCAGGGTACACCAACGATGGGTGGCTTGATCATCATTGCCGGAATTTTAATTCCGACTTTGCTATTTGCTAAGTTGACCAATATTTATGTCATCATTATGATCGTTTCCACACTATGGATGGGAGCAGTCGGATTTTTGGATGATTATATTAAGGTTTTTCGTCACAATAAAGAGGGGTTGGCTGGACGTTTTAAAGTGATTGGTCAGACTGGTTTGGGTATTTTCATTGCTTGTACCATGTATTTTCATCCGGAGATTGTAGTCCGTCAAAATGTAGCGTCACCTACTTCAACTAAACCTGTTGAAGTTGTGATCAATCAGGGAACTGGAGAGAAGACTTATGCAGAAAATGTGAAGTCTTCTAAAACAAATATCCCTTTTTATAAAAATAATGAGTTTGATTATGCGAAAGTGTTTAAGGTATTTGGGCTTAATAGCAATGTCTTAACCTTTATTGTATTCTTGGTTGTCGTGGTGTTTATTGTAACCGCAGTTTCCAATGGGGCAAATATTACGGATGGTATTGACGGATTGGCAACAGGTACATCTGCTATTATTGGGGTTACTTTGGCCATTTTAGCGTATGTGTCTGGTAACGTTATTTTCTCGGACTATTTGAATATCATGTATATTCCTAATTCGGGTGAGCTGGTGATTTTTGCGGGAGCTTTTGTTGGAGCTTGTGTTGGCTTTTTATGGTACAATACTTATCCTGCTCAAGTGTTTATGGGTGATACAGGTAGCTTGGCAATAGGAGGTATTATAGCTGCCTTTGCTATTTTGATCCGCAAAGAGTTGTTGATCCCGATTTTGTGTGGTGTCTTTCTTTTGGAATTGGTTTCTGTTATTTTACAGGTTTCTTATTTCAAATACACTAAGAAAAAATATGGGGAAGGTAGACGAATCTTTTTAATGTCTCCTTTGCACCATCACTTTCAAAAGAAGGGATATCATGAAGCTAAAATTGTAACACGTTTTGTAATTGTCGGTATTATTTTGGCCATTTTGACCATTGTAACTTTAAAAATTAGATAATCAGCATGGCTAACATTTCATCAACATATTATCCACAGTCAGGAAACTTGATCGTACTTGGTGCAGGTGAAAGTGGTGTCGGTACTGCTATCTTGGCTAAACAGAAGGGATTTGATGTTTTTGTTTCTGATAAAGGAACAATTGCTGAGCATTATAAAACTCAGTTGGAGGAAGAGCAGATCGCTTATGAAGAAGGATTACACAGTGAAGAGCGGATCTTACAAGCGGATCTAGTGGTGAAAAGTCCTGGCATTCCTGAACATGCTCCTTTAGTTGTTGCGCTGAAATCAAAAGATATCCCAGTGATTGCAGAAATTGAATTTGCAGCACAGTACACAGATGCGAAGTTGATCTGTATCACAGGATCGAATGGTAAATCGACCACGACCATGTTGACTTATGAAATGCTGAAACATGCCGGTAAGCACGTAGGTCTGGCAGGGAATATTGGAAAAAGCTTTGCTTTGCAAGTCGCACGCGAAAAATTTGATGTTTACGTGCTAGAGATTTCAAGTTTTATGTTGGACGATATGTACCAATTTAGAGCTGATATTGCCGTGATTTTGAATATTACAGCTGATCATTTGGATCGCTATGATTATAAAGTGGAGAATTACGTGGATTCTAAATTTAGAATGATTCAAAATCAAACAAAAGATGATTATTTCATCTATTGTCTTGATGATCCACAAACAACAACAGGGTTGAAGAGACATTCAACTCCAGCGATACACCTGCCTTTTACACAGGAACAAAAAGTAGAGTTTGGAGCTTATTTGACTTCAATTAAAGATATTATAATTAACATACCTAATAGCGATACATTTACTATGAGAACGGAAGAGTTGTCTTTGACAGGGAAACACAATGTGTACAACAATATGGCTTCTGGCCTTATTGCTAAGGTTCAAGAATTGAGAAATCAAGCTATGAAGGAAAGTATGGGCTCATATGTGAATATTGCACATCGCTTGGAGCAGGTTGCTTGTATCGGTGGGGTTAATTATATCAACGATTCTAAGGCTACCAACGTCAATTCGGTATGGTATGCGCTGGAAAGTGTATCAACTCCTATTATTTTAATGTTAGGTGGTGTCGATAAAGGTAATGATTATGAAATGTTACGTGATTTAGTTAAAACTAAAGTACGTGCCATTGTTTGTATAGGGAAAGATAATACAGCTATTCACACGGCTTTTGAAGAGGATACAGAATTGATCGTAAACAGTTCTTCGATGAAAGATGCCGTGCAATTAGCCTCTCATCTGGCTCAAAAGGGAGATACGGTATTATTGTCTCCAGCTTGTGCAAGTTTTGACTGGTTTAAAAATTACGAAGACCGCGGTGATAAATTTAAAGCTGCAGTGATGGAGTTGTAGTGGGTATAGGTTTTTTAAATCTTAAGTGATTGATTATGGTAGAGCATCTACTTTCTAAATTAAAGGGCGACCGTTGGATATGGATTATTGTCATCCTACTTTCGGGCTGGTCTTTGCTAGCAGTCTACAGTTCTGTAGGTACGTTGGCATATAAAGAAGGAAAGGGGACAGAATTGTATTTGTTCAAGCACTTCTCTTTAATTGCTGTTGGTTTTGTTTTGATGTATTTATCCCATAAACTGGATTATCGTTACTATGCTGGTATTTCCAAATTGTTGATGGCGATAACAATTCCATTGTTATTATACACATTGATTTTTGGTAGTAAGGTAAACGATGCAAGTCGGTGGGTTACCATACCTGTGATCAATCAGACTTTTCAAACTTCGGATTTGGCGAAGTTGGCGCTGATCACTTTTTTGGCTCGTATGCTATCAAGAAAGCAAGAGGAAATTAAAGATGTTAAAAAGTCTTTTATTCCGATAATGGGAGCGGTTTGTGGTGTGTTTGTTTTAATTGCATGGGCAAATATGTCTACGGCAATTATGCTATTTGGGGTATGTGTGCTCCTGCTACTGATTGGACGTATTAGTTTTAAGCAGATTGCTATTGTATCTGCTGGAGTCGTATTATTAGGAATTATCGTCGTTTCAGTAGGTCCTAGACGTGCAACATATTATAGTCGTGTTAAATCTTTTATCGGGGTTGAAAAAGAAAAACAGGAGGGTATGCCTGTTTCGTTTCAAGATGATAAAAACTATCAAGCGAATAATGCAAAGATAGCGATTGCAACAGGTGGTGTATTTGGTAAAGGACCAGGAAATAGTATTCAAAGGAATGTCTTGCCGCATCCTTATTCCGATTTTATATTCGCCATCATCATTGAGGAGTATGGAACAATTGGGGGAGTGGTTTTGATTTTTCTTTATTTGGCATTGATGTATCGCTGTATTCGTATTGTAACATTAAGTCCAAAAGCATTTGGTGCTTTTTTGGCGGCTGGTCTAGGATTTAGCCTGACGATCCAGGCGTTTGCCAATATGGCTGTAGCAGTTGGTTTAGGTCCGGTGACCGGTGTTCCACTTCCCTTAGTGAGTATGGGAGGAACATCAATTCTATTTACCAGTATTGCATTAGGAATTATCTTAAGTGTAAGTAGAAATATTGAAGAGTTAAAAGGTAAACAGGAATTGGATGAACGACCGAAAGAGAAAAGAGTGGTCGTGGGTACAATTTCCGCATAAAAAATAAATAAGAAATGGCTATACGTGTGATCATAAGTGGAGGTGGTACTGGTGGACATATTTTTCCAGCAGTGGCAATTGCTAATGCACTAAAAGCATTGGATCCTCAAAACGAAATTCTTTTCGTTGGCGCTAATGGTCGTATGGAGATGGAAAAAGTACCGGCAGCGGGATATCAAATTGTAGGGTTAGATATTCAAGGGATCAATAGAAAAGAGTTTTGGAAAAATATTTTTCTACCATTCAAGCTTTTTAAAAGCATGAATAAAGCTCGTAAAATTGTCCGAGAGTTTAAACCTGATGTGGCTGTTGGTGTTGGCGGATTTGCTTCTGGACCTTTATTGATGGTAGCAAATCGATTGCATATACCAACACTCGTACAAGAACAAAATTCTTATGCGGGAGTTACCAATAAGCGCTTAGGAAATAAGGCGGCTAAGATTTGTGTTGCTTATGAAGGGATGGAACAATTTTTTCCAGCGGACAAAGTATTGTTAACGGGTAATCCGATTCGCCGTGCTTCTGTTGAGATTGATGGTAAGCGTGAAGAAGCGTTGGCTTTTTTCGGTTTGGATGCCGATAAAAAGACAATTTTAGTGACCGGTGGTAGCTTAGGTGCCCGTACTTTAAATGAAAGTGTTATGGCATCTTTGGAGAAACTGGATCAAGCTAATATTCAGGTAATATGGCAATGTGGAAGTTATTATTTTGATCAGCTGAGTCAAGAGCTGAAAGATAAGCTTTCTGGTCGTATCCATATGCTTGCTTTCTTACAGCGAATGGATTATGCTTATGCTGCTGCTGATATCATAATTGCTAGAGCAGGCGCTGGTACCATTTCAGAATTGTGTGTGGTGGGCAAACCAGTGGTGTTGGTTCCTTCGCCAAATGTTGCGGAAGATCACCAAACAAAAAATGCAATGGCATTGGTACATAAACAAGCGGCGGTATTAGTAAAGGATAATGAGGCGAAAGCAACTCTGTTTGATACAGCAATCGCTTTATTAAATAAGGAGTCTGAGTCACATATTTTGGCTCAAAATATAAAGAAATTAGCACTTCTGGACGCCGATGTTGTCATCGCGAAAGAAGTAATAAAATTGGCAAATAAAAGATAGAATGATGAAAATTGACGCAATCAAACAGGTATATCTTATTGGGATCGGTGGAATTGGAATGAGTGGTCTTGCTCGTTATTTTGCTCATTTAGGATGCTTGGTAAAGGGGTATGATCGTACGGAGACAGAATTGACTAAAACATTAGTTTCTGAAGGCATAGCTATTTCATATGTTGATGAAGTTGATACTATAGATCCGATTTTCAATGCTCCCAATGAGGCATCATTAATCATATTTACGCCTGCTATACCGAAAGATTCGAAGATTAAACATTATTTAGAACAAGTAGGTCATACCTTACATAAAAGGTCTGAAGTTTTAGGTATCATTAGTGAAAGTCGGTTTACAATTGGTGTGGCTGGTACTCATGGAAAAACCACAACTTCAACCATGGTTGCTCATATTTTAAAAGATAGTGGTTTTGACTGTTCTGCTTTTTTAGGTGGAATCAGTTCTAATTACGATACCAATGTGTTATATGGTAATAATGATGTTGTAGTCGTAGAAGCTGATGAGTATGATCGTTCTTTTTTGACATTACATCCCAATATTGCAATTGTGACTTCAGCAGATGCCGATCATTTGGATATTTATGGTGATGCGGGTCAACTGTTGGCGACTTTCCAAATGTATTTAGATCGAGTTGTTGAGGGCGGCACGCGTATTGTAAAGAAGGGATTACCTTTTAAAAGTCAAATAGCATATTCAGGACATGATGTGGCAGATGTATATGCTGCTCATGTACATGTTCGAGATGGGGAGTTTTACTTTGATTATATTTCATCAGATTCAAAGATTGAAGATATCCATTTGGGTATACCCGGCACACATAATGTTGAAAATGCTGTAGCGGCGATCACTGCTGCGCGTATTTTGGGTATTGCTGATGATAAAATAAAATTAGCCCTTGCTAATTTTAGAGGTGTTAAAAGACGTTTCGAATATATTGTAAGGACTCCGTCTGCTATTTATGTAGATGATTATGCACACCATCCGGAGGAGTTGCGTGCATTTTTGAGTTCTATGCGTAAATTATATCCGAATAAAAAGTTAACAGTTGTATTTCAGCCACATCTCTTTACGAGAACACGTGATTTTATAGATGGATTTGCAGAAGCGCTATCTATGGCCGATCGTTTGCTGTTAATGGAGATCTATCCTGCACGTGAATTGCCTATTGAAGGTGTAAATTCGTCTTGGTTGTTGAGTAAGATTACAGCAAAAGAAAAAGCTGTTGTTACGCCAGAACAGGTATTGGAAATCGCTCAAAACGAAAAATTGGAATTATTGGTCACAGTTGGTGCAGGTGATATTGATAAATTAGTAAAACCGTTGAAGGAAATTTTAGTAAATGCTTAAATATTTACACAACATACGATGGAATCGCGTATTATATTTATCTCTCTTTTTTCTTGGAGTGATAGCCGTAATCATTGTGATGTCACTGGTCAACCGTAAGGATGAGCAACAGGTCTGTCGTGAAGTGAATATTTTTATAGAAGGAAAGGAAGCTTTTATAGATCAGGGTGATATTTCAGCGCTTATCAGTAAAAGTTATGGTCATATAGTTGGTAAACGATTGCTTGATATTCCTTTAGAAAAAATTGAAAAAACGTTGAAAAAATTGCCTTATGTATCTAAGGCAAGTGTTCACTTGGATATGGATGGTATCATGGCCATTAATATTGCACAGCGAGAAGTTGTGATGCGCGTGATTAATAAAAATGGACGAGAGTATTACATCGATCTAAATGGGTTAAAGGTGCCTACTACTTTAAAGTATGTTCCACATGTAATGATTGCGACGGGTAATATAGAAGAGGGGTATAAAAACCCTTTAGATTCGGTTAACACTTCTTTAGTAAAGGATTTGTTTCGCGTGACACAGTTTATTGAAAAAGATGAATTATGGAACAATCAGGTTGTTCAGGTATTTGTTAATAATGATAGAGATATTGAATTGGTACCACGAGTCGGCAATCAGCAGCTTATTATTGGCACTGCAGATTCGTTGGAACAAAAATTTAGTTTGTTAAGGACATTTTATAAAGAAATCATCCCTAAAGTTGGGGTGGACGCTTACAATAAAGTAAATGTAAAATATGCAGGTCAAATCATTTGTGAAAAGCGCGGTGTTTGGACATTTGATGATTTGCATCATCCGGAGAAGAAAATAAAGAATAACACATTATAGTATACAGCATCAATACAGAATATTATGAACCCAAAATCAGCAGAAATCGAAAGAGAGAACCCAATTATTGTGGGACTCGATATTGGTACAACCAAGATTTGCGTTACCGTGGGAAGACGGAGCGGCGGAAATAAAATAGAACTTTTAGGAGTTGGTAAAGCAGATTCGGCAGGAGTAAGCCGAGGTGTAGTTGCTAACATTCAAAAAACAGTGAGCAGCATTCTTGAAGCGGTTGAAATAGCCGAAAATCAATCGAATGTGGATATCAAAGTGGTGAATGTTGGTATTGCTGGTCAACATATTAAAAGTATTCAACATCGTGGTATTTTTACCAAGACTGATAGCGATGACGAAGTAACAAGAAGAGACATTGAACGTCTTATTTCAGATATGTATAAATTGGTGTTGCCTCCTGGAGAAGAAATTATCCACGTGTTGCCACAGGAATTTACCATTGATAATGAGCCGGGTATTCGGGAGCCTATTGGTATGGCTGGACGTCGGATCGAAGCGAATTTTCATATTATTTCGGGGCGTGTTACGGATATCCGAAATATCAAAAGATGTATTGATAATTCAAATTTAGAAGTTTCAGAATTGATTCTTGAACCTTTGGCATCATCTGAAGCTGTATTGGATGATGACGAAAAAAATGCTGGTGTTGTTTTAGTTGATATTGGTGGAGGTACTACAGATGTAGCTATTTTCCATGAGGGAATCATTCGTCATACTGCTGTAATTCCGTTGGGGGGAAATATAGTGACGGAAGATATTCGTCAAGGTTGTTCTGTATTGAGAAGTCAAGCTGAATTATTAAAAACACGATTTGGATCGGCATTAGCTGATGAAAATAAGGAAAATGAAGTGATTTGTGTTCCCGGCTTAAAAGGTCGTGAACCTAAAGAGATTTCAGTGAAAAATCTTGCATACATTATTCAAGCACGTATGGAAGAGATCATTGAACATGTGTATTATGAAATCAAATCTTCAGGATATGAAAATAAACTGATTGGTGGAATCGTTATTACTGGTGGAGGTGCACAATTAAAACATTTAGTGCAGCTTGTCGAATACATTACGGGTATCGATTGCCGTATTGGTTTTCCAAATGAATACCTAGCAAAAAATGAAGTCCTGCCTAAAGCTTTATATGAAGAATTGAAAAGCCCATTGTATGCAACAAGTATTGGTTTGTTGATGAAGGGTATTCAGGCGCATGAGGATGAAGTAGAAACAAGAAGAGCACCTAAGGTTGTGAAGAAAGATGTCGAGTCTGTTAAAGAGGTCGGTGAGCAGCAACAAAAGGAGCATGGTTTATTAACGTGGTTTAAAAAATTAATGAAGGATGGCAATGAAATTGATGATGCCACTTTCTTGGATAAAAAATAGTTTTCAACACTTTAGGTTTTTTTCCACATTTTAAACATTTGTGGAAAAAAATTGTTGAAAATATGTTATTATTACATTACGAATATTGAGTTTAGGTGAAGTTTGTACTGAAGTCATTATGAGTTAAATAGGGATAAGATATGTCAATACAGTTTGAAATGTTAAAAGAACAATCATCAATAATTAAGGTTATTGGGGTTGGTGGTGGTGGCGGTAATGCTGTTAACCACATGTATAAGCAAGGAATTAGTGGAGTAGATTTCATCGTGTGTAACACCGATGCTCAAGCTTTGGAATTAAGTCCAATACCTAATAAAGTACAATTGGGTATGAGTTTGACAGAGGGTATGGGCGCTGGTGCAGATCCTGATGTGGGTGAAAATTCAGCTATCGAAAGTATTGACGATATCAAACGCATGTTAGGTACCAACACGAAGATGCTTTTTATTACCGCAGGTATGGGTGGTGGTACAGGTACTGGAGCAAGTCCTGTATTGGCAAAAGCTGCTAAGGAATTAGGTATTTTGACTGTTGCGATTATTACTACTCCTTTTACTTTCGAAGGTAAACGACGTCGATCTCAGGCAGAAGAAGGTTTGTCGGAGTTACGCAAATATGTAGATTCATATTTGGTTATTTCAAATGACCGTCTGAGAGAAATCTTTGGTAATTTAACGATGACTGCAGCTTTCGCAAAAGCTGATGATATATTAACCACTGCTGCAAAAGGTATCGCAGAGATTATTACCATCCCTGGTTATGTGAACGTCGATTTTAAAGATGTGCGTACCGTAATGAATGATAGCGGTGTCGCGATCATGGGTAATGCTGTAGCTGAAGGTGAAGACCGTGCTATTAAAGCTGTAGAAGGTGCTTTAGCTTCTCCATTATTGAAAGATAATGAGATTGAAGGTGCTCGTTATATTTTATTGAATATTACTTCTGGTTTGAAGGAAGTAACCATGGATGAAGTAGCAATTATTACGGATTATATCCAAGAGAAAGCGGGTCTTTCAGCTGATTTGATCTGGGGTAACTGTATTGATGAGAACTTTGGTGAGGAATTATCGGTAACGATTATTGCTACAGGATTCCAGACTTCTGAAGAAAGAGATTTGGAGCGTGAGAATACAAAAGTAACGATGCCTTTAACTGCTGCAGAGCAAGTGGCATCATTTGTTAAGCCGGTCAATCAGTTTGTTCAAAAAGAGGTCAGCAGTACACCTCTTGTCAATCCTATACAAACTAATACAGAAAATTTTTCTGCACCAACAACTACTAACGATTTATTTTCAACACCGAAGAATGTTGTTCAGCAACAAGCTCAAGCTAAGGTCGAAGAAAATGCGATTATTCGCCATGAATTGAATTTTGAAGAAGTGGTAGAAGAGGAATCGGTATCGATGCAAAAAGGGAATGATTTTCAATTAAAAACATCTCCTTCAGTGTTTCAATTTCAGATGCCAACAGTATTTGATGAGTATGCTACAGGTTCTGTTTCTGCTCAAGAGGAACAGGTTAATAATTTTTCTGCATCTGTCAATAATAAAGCTGAAATTGAGCAAGTAGAAGAAGAGCAAGTTTCTTTTGAAGATCAATTGGTACGTACTAAAGAGCGCATATTGAGATTAAAAGAATTGAGTATGAAGTTGAAATCTTCAAATGGACTTCAAGAACTAGAGAATGAACCTGCTTATAAAAGAAAGCAGATGTCATTAGATGATACGCCTCATTCTTCTCAATCTCAGGTTTCTAGATTTACCCTGTCATTTGAAGATGGAAATACAGAAATTAGACCGAATAATTCTTTTTTACATGATAATGTAGATTAGTTTATTTTTGAATAAATTATAATAAAAGCTATCTCGTATGAGATAGCTTTTTTTGTATCTTTAATTTTTAACCATTTATATTGAATGTCATCATATTTATGAATATACACGCTGCATAAGTTGTGAAAAACGAGCTCATGTCCATGTTTATTCCATATGACAGAAAATTAAGTAGTATACATATGAATCATAAAATGAATAATCCAATATGGGTAATGAGTTCTGCTTTTGATAAGCTGAAATTAACAGATTTAATAAATAAAACAAAAGAGATAGGTGCTTCTGGTATCGATTTATGTGTGTTTAGAAAAGACGGGACTCGTCAAGATCATACTGCAACACATTTAGATTATGAAGGTTTTTCTCGTGAAGATGCAAAAAACACCTTAGCACTTTTCAATGAATCTCAACTGCACTTATCTTTGGGTGCTTTTGAAAATATGATTGGTGGAGAAGAGGGAGAACGCATTAAAAATCAAAATCATTTATTAAAACTAATCCGAATTGCTCATTTATTAGGGGGCGATAAGAATAATGTTAAGGTAGGAACTTTTGTTGGTTATAACCATGACCTTGGTAATCAGATAGATGGTTTTCAAAAAAATCTAGATGAGTACAAACGTGTTTTTGCTCCAATTATTAAGTATGCAGAAGATTTAGGGGTAACGGTATTATATGAGAACTGTCCTATGGAAGGCTGGAGATCGTCCCGTTACAGCAGTACTTATAATAATTTACCAGCAGTATTGGCCGCGCGAAAACTGATGTATGAAATGATACCAAGTCAGGCCCATGGTGAAATCTATGATCCATCGCATGATGTCTGGCAGCATACAGATCCTGTTGCTGTAATAAACGCGATGGATATAGCACGCCTGCATCGCGTGCATGTCAAGACTACACGTAATTTAAATACGAAAGCAAGAACAGATTGGGGTGGTATGTATCCAATGCAACATGTAGATGCTGAGCTTGCCAGGGCGGCTAATATCGCTATTCCGGCTCATGATTGGGATCGTCATCACTATGAAGCCATGCTGCCTGGTTTTGGAGGTTCAGATAGTATGGATTGGAGCGCATTGGTGGATACGTTAAAAAGCCGTTCTTTTTCTGGTGTATTTGAAATCGAAAATGAGGCTAAAAATTCAAAGGATACTGGTGTTATGGCAGCTATAATGCAAGGCTTTAGTACTTGTGTTCATTTCTTTGCTCCTATGCTTTGGGATCTGAATGAAAAGAATGGGTATGCTTATCGATATGAAGCAGAACTCGTCATGCCCAGTGGCAAAGATATTCCTGTGGTAACTATAGATCAATTACGTTAGCTGCTTAAATTCACTCTGCAGATTAGTTTGCAGAGTGAATTCTGAATATTTCAATGAGTTCAGGAATATTTGAGACATTTAATTTTTCAAATATCCGGCTTTTATAAGTACTTACCGTTGATGGACTTAAGTCTAATGTTGTCGACACTTCAATAATTCCATGTCCTTGAATGAGATATTTAGCCACGTCAACTTCTCTATTGGAAAGTCTTGAAAGTGGGTTCAAGGTATTAAGCTTAGACTTGCTTTGTGTTAATTTTTTAACATAAAGATCTTTCACTTCATCTGACATGTACTTACCTCTTTCTTTTATGGTCAGAATGGCATTGCTCAATTCAGCCATTGCAGTACTTTTGTTAACAAATCCAGCAGCACCGGCTTCTATGTAGCGGAGTGCATATAGCGATTCGTCATAAGAAGAAAATATTAAGATTTTTATTGATTCTTGTATTTCTAGTATTTCTTTTACTACTCTAATATTATTTCCACCAGGCATGTTGATGTCTAGTAAAAGTAAATCGAAAACTTCTTCTTGAAGCAATTTGAGCACTTCATTATAATCTTGGGCCTGCGTAATAACACATTCTGGCATACTTTCTTTTATAATAACAGATGCTCCTAATCGAACGATACTATGGTCGTCAGCAATTAATATTTTTTTCATGGGTGATGTTTAGGAAATATTACTATACGAATATGTGGTGTTAAAAATAAATAAAAATACTGAAATACAGCTAATAAAATATTTGTAAATATAGCCAAAGATATAATTCTTTTCCGTTTATTTTATTCCATATTGCTATATGTTTTGATAGTTATAGTGAAAAAACATAAGAAAAAAAGATGATTTTATGTCTGTTTTTGCGAAATTAGCTTATATTTAGGTTAAAAATTACAACAGTTAACATTTTATTTTATGGGATTTTTGAAAGAGTTTAAAGAATTTGCTATGCGCGGTAGCGTAGTTGATTTAGCTGTCGGTGTTGTTATCGGTGGTGCATTTGGGAAAATTGTAACCTCTTTGGTAGATGATATCATTATGCCTCCAATTGGCTATTTAACAGGGGGTGTTGATTTTTCACAAATTAAATATGTGCTTAAAGCCGCTGATGAGGTAGCTAAGAAACCTGAAGTATCGATTAATCTAGGAAATTTTATTAATGTCGTGATTCAATTTCTTATTGTTGCATTCTGTATTTTCTTGGTCATTAAGGCTTTGAATTCTATGAAACGTAAAGAAGAGAAAGCTCCAGAAGTAGCGCCAGCTCCACCTAGAGAAGAAGTACTTTTGACCGAAATCAGAGATTTACTTAAAAATAAGTAATACCATATCAACATATAGATAATAGATAAAGAAAACATCTCTTTATCTGTTTTTTTGTTGAATATTACACTATTTTGGAGAAGTTGCAATTATTGTTTGTAATTCTCTAAAATATATTTTACTTTTGCATTCCTCTTTAGGGAGTTTTATTAATAGAATCAAAAAATAATTTAGCATATTAAGCGTCATGAAAAGAACATTTCAGCCATCGCAAAGAAAAAGAAGAAACAAGCACGGATTCAGAGATCGCATGAGTTCTGCAAATGGTAGAAGAATTTTAGCTTCTCGTAGAGCAAAAGGTAGAAAACGCCTTACAGTTTCTGACGAAGGTCGTCACAAAGGTTAATATTTTTGCGTAGCTGGTGGCCAGGAGGCTCGTGTAGTAACGTGGCCTACTTTTCAGTCATCGATTATGATTAAAAATACATTTAAGAAAGAAGAACGTTTATGTAGTGTCAAGTTAATTGATGCCTTGTTTCATAAAGGTTCTTCTTTTGTTTGTTATCCCTACCGTATTGTCTTCTATTCTCCTTCAGAAGATAGTGGCCTCATTCTAGCAAATTCTTCAACACAAGTCATCTTATCGGTTTCTAAAAGACGATTCAAAAGAGCTGTTGATCGTAACCTGATGAAACGACGTATGAAAGAATGTTATCGTTTACAAAAAAATGATGGTTTGGCACCGTTTTTAAAGGAACATCAATTACCTTTGTTATTTACAATACAATATGTTGGTAAGGGCTTACTGCTGTACGACTTTCTGTATAGTCATATGGAAAAAGCTTTGTTAAAACTACAGAATGAATGTTCTAAATTATATTTGGCAAAAGATAATTAAGCGGTTCTTTAGTCTGCTATTTTTAGCCATCATTCGATTTTATCAAATTTTCATTTCACCTTTTTTAGGTGCCAATTGTCGGTATACACCAACGTGTTCACAATACGGTTATCAAGCGATACAGAAGTATGGGCCATTTAAAGGTGGTTGGTTAGCGATTAAACGTATTTTGAGTTGTAATCCTTGGGGCGGTCATGGTCACGATCCTGTTCCTTAATTTTTTTTCCTATCATATGCGTATTTATATTTTACAAATTGAAACTTCAACGTCTGTATGTTCAGTAGCCTTAGTTGAATCAGGGCAAGTTCGTCAGCATGAAAGTGTAGATGAACCTCATGTTCATGCTTCCCGGCTAACGATTCTTATTCAGACATTATTGGATCGGGAAAATATAGGTTTTGGCGATTTGTCAGCAATTGCAGTGAGTATGGGACCAGGATCTTATACTGGTCTTAGAATCGGTGTTTCTACGGCAAAAGGTCTATGTTACGCTTTGGATATTCCTTTGATTGCTGTCAATACATTGCAGGGTATCTATACTGGGTTTCGTGCCAGTCAGGCAGTAGCATTACCATATGACCTGTATATACCGATGTTGGATGCAAGAAGAATGGAAGTCTATTGTACATTTTTTGATCATCATGGAAAAGTGGTGGTTGATACGCAGGCTTTGATCATTGATAAAACTAGTTTTGATCCATACCAGAGTCATTATGGTCGAATATGCCTGTTTGGTCCTGGTGCAGATAAGCTGCAATCTTCTTTTGCCGATGTCCAGGGTGTTGATGTCATTGGTGGTATTGAGACAAACGCTATTGATATCAGTCAAATTGCTTTTGCAAAATACCAAGCCGGTGAATTTGAAGATGTAGCTTATTTTGAGCCTTATTACTTAAAGGATTTTGTGGCCACTACGCCAAAAAAAAGGGTTGGATTATAACCAACCTTTTCTTTTGAACCAATAGTAGATCGCTAAGGAAATGCCTAGCATAATAGCAATTGCTATTGGATATCCATAGTACCATTCTAATTCGGGCATGTTTTTAAAGTTCATCCCATATACGCCGGCTACAAATGTAATGGGCATAAAAAATACGGAGAAAATGGTCAATATACGCATGATCTCATTGGTATGGTTGGATGAGATGTTAAAGTATACGTTGAGTAGCTGACTCGTATTTTCCGAAAGATTGTCATATAGCGTATTGGTTCTTAAAAATAAATCTTTTAAATCTCTGCTATACACATTGCGTTTTTGATTGGCGTGAAAATGTTCTACGATCTCTTTATATAAAATGATCACTTTTCTGACCACATCAATCTGTCTCTTGATGAAATAGACGTGTTTGAGTACTAATTTTTTTTGACGAGCTAGGAATACGCTTTCTTCATATTCGTCAAGTTTTGTGGATATTTTTGGTAATATTTTTTCAAAAGTTGCTAGTGCTGCAGTCGTGATGTGATTGGCTAAATGCTTGGTGTCTTTCAGTTTAGTTGATCTAAAATCTAGCAATTTCATTTTATGAATAAAATCTACATTTTTTTTATGAAGGGTAATGACAAAGTCTGCACCATAAAAAATAGTAAGGCGATCGGTTATTTCACCAATATTATCTGAGTTATCTTTGAACGTTGATGACACCATTCGTAATATGATAAAGGTATAATTATCAAATTCTTCTATTTTGGGTAGATGTTCGGGTTCTAATGAATCTTTAATAGATGCTTGATTGAGGTTGTATTTTTCTTTCAAGGTTTCGAGATCCGTTACACTAGGTTCGAATACGTCGATCCATTCATAATTAGCTTGCTCTTTACTTACTATCGTAGATATCATATTGGGAGTCAGATTAAGATGTTAAGATAACGAAGAGATTTTCAAATTGCAAATTGTGTAGAAATAAGAAAGCCGCTCATGAGCGGCTTTCTTATTTTTCCTATTTTTAGAAATGTTATTTCTTTTCTTTTTTATATTCTTCATTCAATTGTTTCACAACTTCATTGGTGATTTCCAATTTTGAATCAGCATACAATACCGTTGGATTTGTTTTTGAATAAGTCAACACCAGTGTGTAACCGTTATCACTTGCGTGTTTTTTCAAGAATTCAGTGATTTTATTATATACATTGTTGAATTCAGCAGATTCATCTTGAGCTAATGAAGATGATGCATTTTGATCTAAGCGACTTAATTCATCTTGCTTACGCGCTAATTTCTCTTCTGTTGCTTGTCTTTCTGCTGCACTCAAATTAGGTGCTTTTTGTTGGTAATCTGCTACTTCACGTTGGAAAGCTTGACTTTTACCTTGCAAATCGGCTTGAGCTTTTTTAACTTTAGCTTCTAATTTACTTCTAATATCTTTGAAGTACTCATATTTTTGAGATAGTGAATCTGAATTGATGTATACAATTTTCTCTGCTTTTGCTGAAGTTTCTTTTGTTGATGTTGAGTCTTTAGAAGATGTAGCACCAGTTGTTTTTGATTCTTGAGAACAAGATACAGCTGCAACCGAAATTGCTAGTCCTAGGGTTACTTTTGATAAAGTTGAAAATATATTACTCATTGTTTATTTGATTACACGTTTTTATAAGAACAAACCTACTATAAAAAAATTACATTTCGGATTTTCGACTGCTAAAATATGAAATAATTATGGAATTATAGCGTATTAAATTGCTTGTTATCCCATAGCGTTTACTTGTTAAAGTGGTTAAAATTTCGTATTTTTGATTACAAGTATTTAATTAGTTTCAATGAGCGAAGAAAACAAAAATGCATCATCCTATTCAGCTGATAATATCCAAGTTTTAGAGGGATTAGAGGCTGTACGTAAACGCCCTTCCATGTATATTGGAGACACCGGGGTTAAAGGTTTGCACCATTTGGTATATGAGGTAGTCGATAACTCTATCGATGAAGCCGTTGCAGGTTATTGTACAGATATTTTTGTCACTATCCATAAAGACAATTCTATTTCCGTAAAGGATAACGGACGTGGTATTCCAACTGGTATCAATAAGAAAGAGAATAAATCGGCACTGGAAATTGTAATGACTGTATTACATGCTGGTGGTAAATTTGATAAGGATACGTATAAGGTATCAGGTGGTCTTCACGGTGTAGGGGTTTCCTGTGTGAATGCCTTATCTATTCATTTGTCAGCAATTGTTCACCGTGATGGTAAAGTTTTTCAGCAAGAGTATGAGAAAGGCAAGCCATTATATACGGTTAAGGAGATTGGAGATTCTGATCTAAATGGTACTATTGTTACGTTTACTCCTGATAGTGAGATTTTCACAACGACTACGGTCTATAACTATGATACATTGGCGAGTCGTCTTCGTGAATTATCTTTCTTAAATAAAGGGATCAAGTTGTCCTTGACAGATGAAAGAGAAACTTTGGAAGATGGTACTTTACGTCAAGATGTGTTTTTATCTGAAGGTGGATTACAAGAGTTTGTTCAGTTTTTAGATAGCAACCGTCACCCGATTATCCCACATCCGATTTATGTCGAAGGTATCAAACAAGGGATTCCAGTTGAATTAGCTTTACAATATAATGAGACTTACACGGAGAATGTGCATTCATATGTGAATAACATTAATACAATCGAAGGTGGTTCTCATGTTGCTGGTTTCCGTCGTGGTTTGACCCGTACTTTAAAAGCATATGCTGATCGTTCTGGATTATTGAAAAATTTGAAAGTCGAAATTACGGGTGATGATTTTCGTGAGGGACTGACAGCTGTTATTTCAGTGAAAGTTGCTGAGCCTCAGTTTGAAGGACAAACGAAGACTAAATTAGGGAACTCAGAGGTAATGGGTGCTGTAGATGTCGCTGTAGGAGAGATTCTAAATATTTATTTAGAGGAAAATCCTAGAGAAGCAAAGGCTATCGTTCAAAAGGTTGTTATTGCTGCTCAAGCACGTGCAGCGGCTCGTAAAGCACGTGATCTTGTTCAAAGAAAAACAGTAATGGGTGGTTCGGGTTTACCTGGTAAGTTAGCCGATTGTCAAGATAATGATCCTACAAAATGTGAGATCTATTTTGTCGAGGGAGATTCAGCGGGCGGAACTGCTAAGTCAGGACGTGACCGTAAGTACCAAGCGATTATGCCTCTTCGTGGTAAGATCCTTAACGTTGAAAAAGCAATGGAACATAAGATCTATGAAAATGAAGAGATCAAAAATATGTTTACTGCTCTAGGTGTTAGCTTAGGTACTCCAGATGATCCTAAAGCGCTGAATTTAGAAAAATTGCGCTACCATCGCATCATTATTATGACCGATGCGGATGTCGATGGTTCTCACATCACAACGCTTATTCTAACCTTCTATTTCAGATATATGAAAGAACTGATAGAGAAAGGATATATTTATATTGCAACTCCGCCTTTATATTTAGTTAAGAAGGGTAAAGATCATCAATATGCTTGGAATGAAGATCAACGCTTGAATGCTATTCAACAGTTGAAAGGTGGTGGTAAGGAAGATAGTGTGCATGTACAACGTTATAAAGGTCTTGGTGAAATGAATGCAGAGCAATTGTGGGATACAACAATGAATCCTGATACTCGTACATTGCGTCAAGTTACAATTGAAAATGCTGCTGAGTGTGATCGTATATTTTCGATGTTAATGGGTGACGAGGTTGCTCCCCGTCGCGAATTTATCGAACGTAATTCACGCTATGCTAAAATAGATATCTAAAATTTAAGATCAATAATGAAAAAAAGGTCTAACTGCTAAAGCAGTTAGACCTTTTTTTTATTATAAAATTGAAGACATCTCTTGTATAATTAAAATAATAACCGTAAATTAAATATTTTGTAATTTTATCTTGATGTTTAAATCGTTTTTTATATAGTCAAGAGCCATGTAAACCAAAATAAATCGTTTAAGAAAGGAAACTAGAACCTTTAAGTCGCGAATTAATTATTCATTCTTTAACCTATTATGTTTAATTAAATGAATAAATACGCCATATTATACTTGCTAATGCTGTGTCTGTTATTGCTGATCCTTGAGGTGATAGTTGTTCCAACATTTTAAAATGCGAATATGTTATTTTAATTATAACTTATATCCCTAAATTTTTTCGATTGCTTTTTTATTAAGGCTTTCAGGAAATAATGTTAAATCCATTATTTCAATTCAAAATATGGAACATAATATATTCAATATTTCTGATTAGTAACAACTTATAGCAAAAGCCTATGAAATTAAAACTCTACTTATTATCTTGGATTTTCTTTCTAGATCCATTTTATACCTTTGCTCAAGAAAATCCTGAATTAAACTTGGATCAATTATTTGAACAGCTTTTGGAAGAGTTGGATCAAGATGTGGATGCAAGTGAAATATCCGAACGCTGGTCCTATTATATCAAGCATCCGATCAACCTAAATAAAACTGATGGTCGGGAATTGCATGATTTATTATTTCTGAGTATGCTCCAAATTGAGCATTTGTTGGCATATCGAAAGGAATCTGGAGATTTTATTTCGGTGCAAGAGCTGCAAAGTATTGCTGGTTTTGATGTTCGGACAGTTCAAAATTTACTTCCTTTTGTTACCGTTTCAGCTAATATCCACTATCGGGATTTTACATTAAAGAATTTAGTGACAAAAGCTGAACAGGAAGTGATGTTGCGCTACGGTCGTTTACTGCATCAAGCTAAAGGTTATCAGATCATGGATACAACTCGGTCTCGTTATCTAGGAGATCCTAACAGATATTTATTAAGGTATCGTTTTAATTATAATAATAAGATTCGAGTGTCGATCAATATGGATAAAGATGCTGGCGAACCTTTTTTCAACGATAAACAACGTTATGGCTTTGATTTTTATTCAGCAAGTTTATCCATTCGTGATCTTGGTAAAGTAAAGCAGGTGGTCATTGGCGATTTTGCTTTGCAAATAGGTCAAGGTTTGACGATGTGGAATGGTTTAAGTTTTGGTAAGGGTAGTATGATTGAAAGTGCAGCTAGACAAGGTGCTGGCTTGAGATCATACACTTCACTGAATGAGGCTAATTTTTTAAGAGGAATTTCAGGTACTATGGCTATAGGTAGGTTTGAATTTACACCTTATATTTCTTATAGGCTTATTGATGGAAATGTAAAAGAGATTGGTGATGAAAGGGCAATAACTACTTTGGCAATTTCGGGCCTTCATCGAACTCCTACTGAGCAACAGTATAGAAAGGCTATTGGGCAGCTGGTCTATGGAAATAATGTAATGTATAGCAAAAATAGATTAAAAATTGGAGGGAATTTTGTCGCTACCCATCTCGATGGTAGTAAATTGCTTGGGAAAAGACCTGAAAATAAATACGACTTTGAAGGAAATTTACTACGAAATGCAAGTGTCTATTATAATTATACCTATCGTAATTCCTATTTTTTTGGTGAGCTCGCAACTAGTCTTGATGGTGGTTATGCTTGGTTAACAGGTTCGATAACCAGCATATCGCCTCAATTTTCTACTGTTTTGTTATACCGTGACTATCAGAAAAATTACCACAGTTTTTTTGCACAATCGGTGGGTGAAGCCAGTGGTACAAGCAATGAAAAAGGTTTATATACGGGTCTCGTCTATCATCCTTCTCGAAAAATCCAATGGACTACTTATGTTGATCTTTTTAGATTCCCAGGGCTTCGTTATCGTGTTTCCGAACCTTCTTCAGGATATGATGTGTTATCACAATTTTCCTATCTCTGGTATAAAAGGGGGCAATTATCTTTACGTTTTCGCTATCGTTTTAGGGAAGAAAATGCTGAAAGTAACAACGATGCGTCTACAGGATTGGCAGAGGTAATTAAAACTCAATTAAGATTGGAATATAAATATAAACTGAGTAACATTTGGAGTATTCGTAGTCGTGGAGAGGGAGTGCAATATAAGAAGGGACTTAACGATAAAGAATATGGCTGGATGGTCTATCAAGATTTGTTTTTTAATCCTAATCAAAGTAAAATGACAACGAATTTACGTATTGCTTATTTTCATACGGATAGTTATAATACACGGATCTATGCTTATGAGAATGATGTTTTATATGCTTCTTCGTTCCCATTATACTATCAAAAAGGTTGGCGCTTTTATAACAATGTGCGATATAGGATAGGTCAGGGTATTGATGTATGGGCCAAAGTATCGGCATTTTATTATCCTGGATTAGAGAGTATAGGATCGGGTTTAGATGAAATTCAAGGTAACCTGAAATCAGAAATTAAATTGCAGCTAAGATTCCAATTCTGATGAGAACTAATTTTTATGAACAGATGAAGAAAGTTCCTTTTCTTAAATTTCTGTTTTTTTATGGTTTAGGTATATGGGTAGCGAATGCTAGTAGAACTGATGATAGTCGTTTTATTATAGTACAATTATTACTTGTTTTTAGTGTTGTTATTCATTTTATCTTCTTTTTTCAACGTTCGAGATTGGGTGTTTTATTTATGATCAATGGTTATTTCATGTTATCTGTATTTGGAATATGGAATATATGGAGAACATACGCTGATATTGATCGTGCTCATTTTTACGGGAAGGCAAGTGAACAGTTGGTGGGGATTGTGGATGATGAGCCTATTGTTAAAAATGGTATAGTCAGATTTCCTGTTAAAGTGCTAGCACAGCAGATCGGCGTATCTTTTAGAAAAGCTACGGGTAAACTTATGATGACTATCGTATTGGATAGTACTACATTAATTCGTTATGGTGATGAGCTCATGTTTGTCAATAAGATACAACAAATACCTACATCTTATAATCCGCTTGAATTTGACTATAAGAATTATCTGATGCATCAAGGTATTCATGCTCAGATCTTCTTGAATGCTCATGAATATAAGACTATTAATCATAATAAAGGAAATGATATAAAGGCATTTGCACTTCAGATAAGAAAAAATTTGGTTGATAAATTTAAAAAGTATGTGGCAGATGAGGAATCTTTTCAAATTGCTGTAGCACTTATTGTCGGATATAGGACTATGATGTCTTCTGAGGTCATACAGACATTTAGCAATACAGGTACTATTCACGTGTTGAGTGTTTCGGGTATGCATGTCGGCATTGTTTTCTTGTTTCTCATGTGGATATTACAGCAGTTAAATGGAAATTACACTTTTAATTTTTTTAGACTTGTTTTATTATTGTTATCGATATGGGCTTATACCATTTTAACTGGTATGGTTCCTTCGATTTTAAGAGCTGCGATTATGCTCAGTTTTTTCTTAATCTCTAGGTCGATGCAACGCGAAGCTAATATGTTAAATACAATGGCCTCATCTGCGTTCGTATTGCTTTTATTGGAGCCGAATATGTTATTTGATATCGGATTTCAGTTATCTTATTGTGCGGTGTTGGGTATTGTTTTACTTTTTCCATTATTTAAATGTCCGATTTTTCTTGATGGCAGTCGTTTGGGACGTATAGTGTGGGATAGTACCATGATTTCATTAAGTGCTCAAATTATGACTGCACCTTTGGCTCTATTTTATTTTGGTCAGTTTCCGAATTACTTTTTGATAGCAAACGTACTTGTTATCGTTCCTGTTACCATGATCATGTATATAGGTATTGGGATGTTGTTTATTCCGTTTGACCTGTTGAATGTATGGTTAGGGAATATGATGCAATGGTGTATCCAAATGATGTTCCAAATGTTGAAGTTCTTAGATCAATTGCCTTATGCAACTTGGACAGGAATTGTTTTTTCTCCGCTTATGGTTCTGGTCAGTATTGTCGTGATATTGATGTGTAGCTATGCATGGTATTGGAAAAATAAATCTGCTTTATATTGCAGTACTATTTTTTTATTTGTTTTAATCATTCTATTTAGTTACCAGCAATATGTTCAATTAAATTATAGCGGTTTTCGTATTTATAATACGAGAAAAGAAATCACTCTTGCCTTTATAAACAAGAGTAAGGTTACTTTAATTAGTTCTTATGACTCCTTAAATTCTAGAAATTTAGTTTATAGTGTCAATCGGGATTTAACTCGATTTTCAAACTGGAAAGATATTGATTTTGTTTCATTGGCTTCCATTGATTCTCTAAGGACAAATCATCTCATTCAGAAATCAAATTTTACAGTTCAAATTCTGGAACATGGGTCTCCTACGGTGCAGCCGACAGATCTCTTGCTTGTACGCAAAAATAGTAAATGGAATTTTATCGACCATATTAAGCTTGTTCAACCGAAGCTCGTTTTATTTGATGGTACAAGCACTGACGCTAATATTAGACGTTGGGAGTATCAACTTGATAGTTTGGGTGTCGCTCACTATAGCATAAAAAATAATTTTGCGTATGTTTGGGATAAGGAGTTATTATGAGTTTAGATAGCATCAGCATTTTAAAACAATATTGGGGACATGATGGCTTTCGTCCATTACAGGAAGAAATCATTCAATCTGTTTTGGAGAAGAGAGATACATTGGCACTTTTGCCAACAGGGGGGGGGAAATCAATTTGTTTTCAGATTCCAGCAATGATGCTTCCGGGGATTTGTATTGTAGTAACACCATTAATTGCCTTGATGAAAGATCAAGTGCAGCATCTTAAAGATATCGGTATCCAAGCGGTTGCGATCTACTCGGGTCTGAAGCCTAGAGAAGTGGATATTATTTTAGATAATTGCATTTTCGGGCAGATCAAGTTCCTCTATTTATCTCCGGAGCGTCTCTACAGCGAATTGGTACAGGAACGTATCAAACATATGCCTGTCAATCTTTTTGCCATTGATGAAGCTCATTGTATCTCACAATGGGGGTATGACTTCAGACCTCCTTACTTGCAACTGGGTAAATTAAAGGAATTACATCCTGATGTGCCTTTCCTAGCGTTGACGGCTACGGCAACGACTGCGGTCATCGCAGATATCCAAGATAAACTGCAGTTTAAGCAGAACAATGTATTTGTCAAAAGTTTCTTGCGCGATAATCTAGGTTATATGGCACTAGAAGAAGAAAATAAAGCTGGACGGATGATCCGAATCATTCAAAAGTTGGGTGGTTCAGGTGTCGTATATGTTCGTAATAGAAGAGAAACACAGGAGGTAGCCCGTTATTTAGTAAATAATGGGATTAGTGCCGATTTTTATCATGCTGGATTATTAGGAAAAGAACGTGATAGCAAGCAAGAGGCTTGGATGCAAAACCGGACTCGTGTCATTGTGGCTACAAATGCTTTCGGGATGGGAATCGATAAACCTGATGTCAGATTTGTCATTCATTTGGATATTCCCGAATCTTTAGAAGCTTACTATCAGGAAGCAGGTCGGGCTGGTCGAGATGGAAAAAAAGCGTTTCCTGTCTTATTGTATCAACAGGGAGATAAGGACCGTCTTTTAAAAAATGTTAAACTTAGTTTTCCTTCTGTCGCTTTTATTCAACAGGTATACCATCATTTATGTAATCATTTTCAAATCCCATATGGAGCGGGTGAGGGGCTTACATTTGATTTTGATGTTGTCGCTTTTATAAAAAAATATAAAATTGAAACAATACCGACTTTGAGTGCGCTCAAGTTTTTAGAAAAAGATGGATGGTTAGCGCTATCGGAAGCTGTTTTTATTCCTTCACGGTTTAAATTTGAAGTCAATCATCAGGAATTATATAAGATCCAAGTACAATACGAGCGCTACGATAAACTCATAAAAGCAATATTACGATCTTATGGAGGTGTTTTTGATGATTATATTACCATAAATGAGTATGAGTTTGCTAAGAAATTAGGGGTATCTTATGAGCAGATTGTTAGCTTAATCCATGCTTTGGTACAAATGGAAATTGCAAGCTATATACCACCGACTGATGCTCCTCAATTATCTTTTTTACAAGATCGTGTCGATTATAAAAATCTATATGTCGATCATGTTTTTATTAGAGAAAGGCAACAGGTAAAAATTGCTCAAGTGGAAGCCATGCTCAATTATATCGAACATTCAACTTGTCGTAGCCAGTCTCTCCTTCATTATTTTGGTGAGCAGAATAGCTTATTTTGTCAAGTTTGCGATCTCTGTCTTATTCGCAATCATAAGGTGATGATGCACCATAATATTAAGCTAGAGATTGAACGTATTTTACTGAGTAAGCCACAAACTATTCAAGATCTGATCGGACAAATTTCTCTTGGTGATGATGAGATAAAATTAGGTGTCGTGAGAAGTTTAATCGACAACCACAAGATTCGTATAGTAGAGGATCTTTACTTTTGGAATACGAAGATCTAATTTGAAATCCAAATTTATATCCTTACTACCTGCTTATAGTTGGTAGGCAATGAAGGATAGGCATATTAACAATTAATCTCAACTTTTAATAATTTTGCTTTAATTTTTTCTGGATCTGTGATTAATATTGTTCGCTCTACTTGTTTTGCATGTTCGTGAATTTTTAAGGCTATTGGGCAATAGGTAAATCAAGGTCTTCTTGTCCCCACTCGGACCAAGAACCATCATATACTTTGATGTTTTGATTACCGATTAAATGACTAGCAAAAGCTAATATGGATGCTGTGACTCCAGAACCACAAGAGAAGATTTGTTCATGGGTAGCATCGAATGTTTTAAACAAATCTTCCAATTCTTCTTTTGAGCGGTATCTGTTTCCTTTGAGAACATGGTCAAATGGAAGATTATAAGATTGAGGAATATGTCCCCCTCTTAATCCTGCTCTAGGTTCGGGTGCAGATGCGGTAAACCTTGCTTGACTACGAGCATCAATAATACTTGCTTTGCTATTTTCATATTGAGTTAATACATAAGTTTTATCTGCATACCATGCCGTATTAAATCGTGCTTGACCATTCCCTTTAGCTAATGTTTTTAAGTATTGATCAGCTATTGGATGATATTTTTCTTTCCATGCAGGCAATCCCCCATCTAAAACATAAACTTGTTCAAAGCCCATCACCTTGAACATCCACCATGCTCGAGGACTTGAATATACACCCCAGCGATCATATAGTATAATGATGCTATCTTGATTAATACCTAATTCTTGAATGCCTTTTGTAAATACTTCTGTCGAAACGAGTGTATGTGGTAGGGGACTACTGTGATCTGAGAATGTGTTCTCAATATCGAAGAATAGCGAGTTTGGGATCAACGCTAATTTTGTGTCTTTTAAGGACTGTCCCACTTTGTCAATCGTGCAGTCTAATAATACAACATTAGGATTTTCAAATTCTTTTTGCAGCTGTGCTGTGGTAATGAGGGAAGATGGGAAATACATGGTTTACTAAATTTATGTTAGGTAAATTTAATTATGTTTTTGATATAAACAAAAAAAGCCCTAGCAATTTGCTAGGGCTTAATATGATTGAGTTGATGCTAAAAACTATTTACCGTTTTTCTCATCACCTTCCATTTGCTCTTTCAATTGTGCAAGAACGTCTAAGTCACCTAATGTAGATTTCTCAACTGAATCTTTTACTTTTTTAACAGCATTGTTAGCTACTTTAGCTTCTTTTTTACGAGCATTGAATTCTTCAACACGTGCTTCAGCTCTTTCATCTTCCCAAATACGAGAGTGAGAAATTACTAAACGTTTGTTTTCTTTGTTGAATTCAATGATTTTGAATGAAGCAACTTCATCAACTTTAAGTGCAGAGTTATCTTCTTTTACAGAGTGTTTAGATGGACAGAATCCTTCAACACCGTATTGTAAAGCAACGATATCACCTTTGTCTCCAACTTTCAATACTGTACCTTCATGAACTGAATCAATAGTGAAGATTGTTTCGAAAGTATCCCAAGGGTTCTCTTCTAATTGTTTGTGACCTAAAGATAATTTTCTGTTTTCTTCATCTAATTCTAAAACAACAACATCTAATTTTTCACCAACTTTAGTGAATTCGTTAGGGTGGTTGATTTTTTTAGACCAAGATAAATCAGAGATATGGATCAAACCGTCGATACCTTCTTCTAATTCTACGAACACACCGAAGTTAGTCATGTTTTTAACTACTGCAGTTTGTTTAGAACCTACTGGGTAACGCTCAACGATATTTTTCCAAGGATCTGGAGTCAATTGTTTGATACCTAAGCTCATTTTACGTTCTTCGCGATCTAAAGTTAAGATCTCAGCTTCGATTTCATCGCTTACTTTTAAGAACTCTTGTGGAGAACGTAAGTTTTGAGACCAAGACATTTCAGAAACGTGAATTAAACCTTCAACACCTGGGATGATTTCTAAGAAAGCACCGTAATCAGCAACTGTTACGATTTTACCTTTTACTTTAGAACCAACAGCTAAGTCTTTATCTAAAGATTCCCAAGGATGCTCAGAAAGTTGTTTCAAGCCTAAAGCGATACGTTTTTTCTCATCATCAAAATCTAATACTACCACGTTGATAGTTTGATCTAATGATAATACCTCTTTTGGATGCTCGATACGACCCCATGAAATATCAGTAATGTGAAGTAAACCATCAACACCACCTAAATCGATGAACACACCGAAATCTGTGATATTTTTAACAGTACCTTCTAATACTTGTCCTTTTTCTAATTTAGATACGATTTCAGATTTTTGGTTCTCTAAGTCGTTTTCAATTAAAACTTTGTGTGATACGACAACGTTTTTAAATTCGTGGTTGATTTTAACAACTTTGAATTCCATTGTTTTACCAACGTAAACATCGTAATCACGGATAGGTTTGATATCGATTTGAGATCCAGGTAAGAATGCTTCAACACCTTTGATATCAACAATAAGTCCACCTTTAGTACGGCTTTTAACAAAACCGTTAATGATAGCATCATTTTCCAATGCTTCATTGATAGCTTCCCAAGATTTTTGAGTTTTAGCACGTTTGCGAGATAATACTAATTGTCCATTAGCATCTTCTTGCGACTCTACGAAAACATCAACTACATCGCCAACTGCCAATTCTGGTAAGTCACGGAATTCAGATAATGAAACCAAACCGTCAGATTTGAAACCAACATTTAAGACAACGTCTTTACTGTTGATAGAAACAACAGTACCTTCGATAATTTCACCTTGATTGATTTGGTTGAAAGTACCTGCGTATTGTTCTTCTAATTTAGCGCGCTCAGCCTCGCTGTAATTTCCGAAACCTTTGTCACTAGCATCCCAGTCGAATTCACCTTCTGGAGTGATCCATGTGTTAGATTTGATTTCTTCGATTAGTTTTGAATCAGCCTCTGATTCAATTTTTTCTGTGTCTTTCACCACTTTGGTGTCAGCGCCTTGTAGCTCTGCGTTTTTCGCTGCTAACTCTTTTTCTACTTCTTGTTTTTTTGCCATTAATTATTTTTTCTCCTTTTCCCCACTTTGTAGGGACTGCAAAAATACGAAAAACTTTTATTAACAAGTATTTATATGTTATTTTTTTTAAAATGTTATCCACATTACATTTATTCTTGGGTATTATAAAAGGTTACACCATCAGTAAAGTCGGCCCCATATCAAGGTATGCATGTTAAAATAGAGAGAATAAAACGATTTATATCATTCATAGCTCCAATTATTATGTATTGTTAATCTGTTGTAAAATAGTTGTTTATAATTTCTTGTGCTATGCTATTGTAACACATGGTTGCATTTGTATCCATATCCTTAATATATCAACTATTCCAGATTAGGATCGTGATAGCTAAAGGATGCTTGTTGTTGATATCCTAATTGTCAATCCCACCATGGAGTATAAATGTGGAAGGGAGATTATTACTCGTTTATACCTTTGAATGAATTGTATGATTTTGGTCGTACGATTTTAATGCTTTGTTTGGATAATGCAATTGCGGCATTCAATTCATACCCTATCAATAATATTAATGTATTGAGGTACATCCAGATCATAATCACAATTAAGGTCCCGATAGAACCATATAGTTTGTTATATGTGCCAAAATGGTTAATGTAAAATGCAAAACCAGAAAAGGTCAGGATGGCTAATATTGTTGCCAGTGTAGCCCCTGGACTAAACAATTTCCATCTTCGTGATGATGTTGGGGCAAATTTATAAAGGCAGCTCACGGTAAAGAAATAAATTCCAAATATGATAAGCCATCGTGCTGCTTTGATTACAAATGCCCAGAAGCTTTTGGTAATCGCGATACTATCTTTTAAATAATTGACAATAATGCCAGCATACGTAAATATAGTCATTCCTATTGTTAGTGCCATAATGATCAGAAAAGCAAGTCCCAGTGCAATCATTCTACGCTTGATCCATGTTCTTTTTTCCGCCATGAGGGATGCTTTATTGAAAGCCCGCATCATGGATGCCATACCATTGGTCGCAAAATATGTAGCTAATATAAAACCGAAAGATAGGAGACCTCCATTTTGATTCTTGATAATATCTTCTAGTGTTGTTTCGACGACTTCATAGGCATTTCGCGGAATCACAACTTCTAAAAATTCTAGAAGCTGTTCCTGAAAATTGTCTATGGGTATATAAGGAATCAACGTAAAAAGAAAGATAATGCCAGGAAAAATGGCCAACATGAAACTATAAGAAAGAGAAGATGCCTTACTTAAGATTGAATCACGAGATATTTCTTGAAAAAAAAATACAGCTACGGTATATAATGGTAGAGATCCGAATCCAGGTAAAATGACCGCTTTGCTCCATTCAACAACTTGATTGTAAGGTTTTAATTGCAATAAGTAGTGATGAATCTTTGACATGATTAATCAAAATATTTCGACATTTTATCTAAAAAAATCGCGGGTGGCATTGTCGGTTTATTTTTGATGATATCTACAAATACCAACGTTGTCTCCCCTGTATTTACTAATTCTTGTTTTTCGTTGAATAATTCATATTCAAATATAATTCTTACAGCAGGCTTGATACGAATGGTCGTTTTGATGGTTATCAAATCATCATATCGTGCTGGCTTGATGTATTTGCACTTCATCTCGATGACAGGTAACATAACACCCATATCTTCTAACTCTCGATAAGAAAACCCGGTACTTCTAAGCATTTCAGTACGTGCTATCTCGTAAAATGCTGCATAATTTCCATAGTACACATATCCCATTTTATCGGTTTCAGCATAGCGTACACGGGTTTGATATTCGAATTGAAACATATTATTTTTTGATATTTCGTTCGTCTAATGCTTTTTGAAATTTACGTGCATTTATTTGATGTTCGGCAACATTTGTGGCAAACGCATGATAACCAGAGAAATCTTCTTTAGCGCACATGTAAATATAATCATGGTGCTTGTAATTCAGTACCGCATCTATTGCCACAATACTTGGCATCATAATAGGACCAGGAGGCAGACCTTTGTAGACGTAAGTGTTATAAGGATTATCTACTCTCAAATGTTTATTTAATACACGACGGATAGTGAAATCATTATTCGCAAAAATAACTGTTGGATCTGCTTGTAATAACATTCCTTTTTGTAACCTATTTAAATATAAGCCAGCTATAGCAGGCATTTCATCTTTATGCAGCGCTTCACCTTTTACAATTGCCGCAAGTGAACTTACTTCCTGAGGAGTCAAATTGATTGCTTTTGCTTTAGCTAAACGCTCTGGTGTCCAAAATTTTTCCCATTCATCATGAAATCTGGCAAATAGCTTTTCAGGTGTTGTATTCCAATAAAGCTCGTATGTATTCGGGATAAACATCGCAATGAAATTGTCCTTAGTAAAACCATACGATTTTGCCAGGTCTTCATTATTGAGTAACTTCAAAAATGTAATAGAATCTGCTTCAAAATTATCCGCTAATTTTGCGGCGAAATTTTCTTTTAATCGGATATTTTCAAATCTAAACTTAACTGGCTCCTGATAACCACCTCTTAAATTGCCAATAAATCTTCTGTTGTTCATACCAGGAGTCAATGCATAACGTCCCGGCTTAACATTATCGGTGTAATTTTGATATTTTGCCGCTCTATCAAAACTCGTAGGATCGGAAACTATTTTTTGCTCTTTGATCTTCTCCAATACTTGTGCATAAGTATCTCCTGTATTGATGTATAAATATTTTTGATTGTCGGTAACATTTGATGCTAAGAAAGTCTTATAAGCCGTCCAGCCAAAATAACCTCCAACCACAAAGATCAGGAGAATGCTAATTTTTAACCAACTTGGTATTTTCTTTTTATTTTCCATTTTTATGGATTTGTTTTTTGTTTTTGTGTTGAAGTAGGATTCGTTGTTGTAGGCGTTGTCGGAATACTGTTTGACAAAGTGAGGTCAATTTTAGAACCAATACTTGTTATACCCGTCTCTAAACCTGGAAATTGTGTAATGACACGTGCTGTACTGGTGTCTGAAACACCAATATCATATGTAACAGTACCTAAGGATAGTCCTATTCCTTGAAGCGCAAATTTTGCTTCTGCAACAGTAAGCCCTGACAAATCTGGTATTTGAACTTCATTTGCACCTTGACCATTACCGAGTATTAAATCAATCTTAGATCCTTTTGTAATCATTCTGCCTTCACGAATAGACTGTCCTGCAAATTGAGCATCTAATACGATGTCTCTTGCGATATCAGCAATATAAGTTGTATCACCTATACGTAAATTATGATTTTTTAGTATGGAAGAAGCTTCAATTAATGTTTTATCCTTTATTTTAGGGAAAGCAATTTCAGGCGCCACTTGTGTAATAATGGTCAGATAAATTGTCCTTCCAGTTTTTACGTGAAACTTTGGTTCAGGATCTTGCTCGATCACTAAGCCGGGTTTAGCGTCCATTTGATACACAGAATCAATCTGATATTCTAAATTGGCATTCTCTAATGCTGAAATAGCAGCACTGACATGTAATCCTTTTACTTGTGGTACTTCGATCGATTCATCATGTTTCGTATATACTTTTAAACCTAAATAGATGAATAGGAAAATTGCTAAAACAAAACCTATGGCGATTAGAAGATTGTTTCTAAACGTATTAGTTCTTAAATATTGTAATATTTTTGACATTTATATTTCTTTAAAAAATCATTTTATAGTATTCTTTTCAAGCAAGTTTAGCGCCATTATTTGTTTCGAATACACTTCATTTAATTATTGAACAAAATTATTCGTTTTTCTGTGTATCGCAAATTATATTTGCTATAAGAATCACTATAATTTTATGAAAACAAAAATAGCATTAATAACTGGAGGTTATACAGGCGAATCGGAAGTTTCTTTTAAAAGTTCGGCATTTGTTTATTCACAGTTGGATCATGACAAATATGATATCTATCAAATTACGATTACACAGGATGCTTGGTTTTATGTAAGTGATTCTGGGATCAAATGTCCTATCAATAAAGAAGATTTTACGTTATTGCTCAATGATAGTATATTGAAGTTTGATTTAGCATTTATTATGGTACATGGTTCTCCAGGTGAAGATGGTCGCCTGCAAAGTTATTTTGATTTAGTGGGTATGCCTTATACTTCATGCGATGCTTTGACTTCGGCGCTAACGATGAATAAAGGATATACAAAAGCAATACTTGCAGATATTGAACATATAAACTTAGCAAAATCGGTTTTATTATTTGATACGCAACGTGCAGAAGGTGTGTCCTTAGTGGAAGAGAAATTATCACTTCCTTATTTTGTAAAACCAAATGCTGGGGGTAGTAGTATCGGTATGACAAAAGTAAAAGTTGCTGAAGAGTTACAGGCTGCTATTGATAAGGCTTTTGATGCGGAGAATACAGGGAGCCAAGTAATCATAGAGGAGTTTGTACATGGGCGTGAATTTTCTGAGGGAATCTATCGTAATATAGATGGTGAATTGATTGTACTTCCTGCAACGGAGGTGAAAACTACACGCGAGTTTTTTGATTTCGAGGCTAAGTATATTCCTGGATTAACGGAAGAAATCACTCCTGCAGATCTTAATGAAGAACAACAATCTCGAATTGCAAAGATATTAAAGGAAATTTATGTGCGATTGAATTGCAAAGGAATGGTGCGTATTGATTTCTTTTTAGAGAATGATACGGATAAGTTTTATTTTATTGAAATCAATACCATTCCAGGACAAACTCCGCAGAGCTTTATTCCGCAGCAAGTACGTGCGACTGGGATGACTGAACAAGAGTTTTATGGTACTTTAATTGAAGTGGCTCTGAAAAGATAATCGACAAAAGATGAATTTTTTTAAAAAAACCGCTTTACGATAGGTTGTAAAGCGGTTTTTTTATTTTCTAAAATTAAATTTTGAGAGATCGGGTTTTACTTTTTTATCTCTTTTAAGTTCTTCTTGATAGATGACCTGACCTATGTTTTTGAGAAATGGATAAGTGACGGTGTCATACTCATAGATTCCATCATTATAAATCCCATTTTCATTAGATTGTACAACTACTGCAAGTAGAAATTCTATTCCTTTCTCAAAATCAACAATATATGCATTGTCGATATTGTATCCATACGAATCACCATATTTATTGAAGATACGGATATTTGGATTTATAGATGCTTCTTTCTCGCGACCATAAAAAAGTAATTTACTGTAGGTAGACCAAAATTCTGTAGTGTCGTATTTAGGATAATCAGATTCAAATGGATACCGAGACATGTAGTCATATAGAAATGAGTAATCTTCTTTGCTGAGTTTAAACCTTTCGCGGCGCTCAAATGCTTCTGGGAATAATAATTTTTTTAATATCATTTGTTGGTCATCTAAGGGATATACATTGAGCCCCTCGAAGCTCCAAGGTTCGTGAATAATTTCATCTTTATCATTCATATAACCTTTTCCCTGAACTGTATTTTGAAGCTTAATGGGATAATCATTTAGATCATATTGTGCTTCTTGTTTATATACCGGTTTGTCTTCTTGATAAAACGTTATTGAATTCGTATGTTTTGCCCAGATACCTTTATCGCCAATTGCAAGCCTATTGACAATGCGTGAGTTTTGTGCGCCATGCTTTTGTAATTTGCTATTCAATTCAGCACGTCCGATAAATTCAAAAAGTCTGTTCTGTGCGTCATTGTCACTCGTCAAAAGGATTTTTTTAATATATTGACCAACTGAAGGGAGCCCGTTTATTGCCGACTCGTCTTTTGATACAGCAGTTTGTTTTTCATAAGAAGAATCAATCCTTAAGGGGGTATCTTTCGATAATCCAGATAAGTTGAGCTCGTTTATCTTTTCTAAAGCTAGGATAGCAGTTGGTAATTTTACGGTACTGGCAGGATAGAAATACCAGTTTGGGTCTAATCTGTAGCTAAATGATGTAAAATGTGGTATATTGTTTTTATCCCGGTCAATCTGTGTATAGAGAATCTGAACCTCATTTTTATTTGGATGATCTAAGATTTTTTGAAAAAGTTCGGGATGGCTCTTTAGAAGTTTTTCGAGATAGATAGTGTCCATTTTTTGAGCAAAGGAGTAAGGTATTAAACTAATGAAAAAAAGTGTTAGATACTTATGCATATTGATTTTGGTCTGAGAATTTTCGATAGGTAGTTTTATGATTAAGGCCTCCTATATTCTAGGAAGCCTTAATGTTATTTTCTGACATATACTTGAAAACTATAATCAAAAGCATGTTTTTCGTCTTTTACATGTTTTTCTTCGCTTTCTAATATCCATTCCTGTACAGGTAAATCAGGAAAGTAAGCATCTCCTTCTATAGTTGTGTGTAGTCGAGTGAGCAAAACTTTATAGGCAAATGGTAGTGTTTGTTTAAATATTTCGCCACCACCAATGATAAAGATTTCTCGCTCATCTCTACAATAGTTCAATACCTCTTGAAAACTATTGGCAATATCTACTTCATGGGATTTTGCTGTCATATCACGAGTTAAAATGATATTTCTACGATCTGGAAGTGGTTTTCCTAATGATTCAAAGGTTTTTCTACCCATGACTACACTGTGTTCTAACGTATTTTTTTTAAAATATTTAAGGTCATTAGGTAAGTGCCACGGCATTTTATTTCCTTTGCCGATTACGTTATTTTCAGTTGCGGCTACTATTAATGTTATTTTCAGTTTACTCATATTTATATTTTACACAAAAGTATAGGGATCATTGCTGTTAAACTGCCACTGGTGCTTTGATGTGCGGATGTGACTCGTAATTTAACAATTCGAAGTCTTCAAATTTGAACTCGAAAATATCCTTTATTTCTGGATTGATTTTTAATTGAGGTAATGCCTTGGGCGCACGGCTTAATTGTAGTTGAGTTTGTTCGAAGTGATTACTGTAAATATGGGCATCTCCTAATGTATGAATAAACTCAGCGGCTTCCATATCACAAACCTGTGCCACCATCATGGTTAATAAAGCATAAGAGGCAATATTAAATGGTACACCTAGAAAGATATCTGCACTTCTTTGATAAAGCTGACAAGACAACTGTGGTTTTAAAATGCCATTTTCAGGATCGGCAGGGGCAACATAGAATTGAAAAAATGCATGACATGGAGGCAAAGCCATATTTTCGATTTCTGCAACATTCCAAGCTGAAACAATTATTCGTCTCGAATCTGGTGATGTTTTTAATTGCTTGATTATTTTTTCAATCTGGTCAATATGTCCACCATCAGGTGTTGGCCATGATCGCCATTGCGAACCATAAACAGGACCTAAATTACCATTTTCATCTGCCCATTCGTCCCAAATGCTTACACCATTATCTTTTAAATATTTGATGTTTGTATCTCCCTTCAAAAACCAGATTAATTCATGCAGAATAGATCTTAAATGTAACTTTTTTGTCGTCACCAATGGGAAGCCTTCTTTTAAATTGAAACGCATCTGATATCCAAATACACTCTTAGTTCCTGTTCCAGTACGGTCAGTCTTAGTGACCCCATTTGTATATACGTGCTCTAGTAAGTCAAGGTATTGTTTCATATTAAATAGTTGCTTTTATTTATTTTGTGATTATGAAATGAATAAGCTTTTTGGATTTTTGATTCCTTAAAAGTTGATCATGATATAAACATATAATATTATATACGAAGGTAAGATATTTTTGAAGTATTCACATTATGATTCAAAAAAGTGAGTGCGGGTAAAACTGAACTGGTGTTCTTTTTAAGAGATCTTATAAATAGACAAAAAATAGTAATATGAAGCTCATGGCTCCTTTATTTGGATCATTAAAATCTCATAATTAATTGAAAAGCGTTTAAATCAGAATTAAGAATTTTCATTTGGAGCTTTTTGTTGTATTTTTGCAAAATCATTATGAGTAAAAAAGTAGCTTTCTATACCCTAGGATGTAAATTGAATTTTTCAGAAACATCCTCCATAGGTCGAGTCTTTCAAGACGCGGGTTATGAAACAACGCCATTTAATAGTGCGGCAGATGTTTATGTTATTAATACATGTTCGGTAACCGATCATGCTGATAAGAAATGTCGTAAGGTGGTGAAGGAAGCGCTCAAATATTCACCCAATGCCTATATTACCATTGTGGGTTGTTATGCACAATTAAAACCTGCGGAGATCGCTGAGATACCAGGAGTAGATATGGTATTGGGTGCTGCAGAGAAGTTTAATATCATTGAGCATATTAATGATCTGACAAAAAACGAGAAGGCAGTTGTTCATAATGCACCCATTGATGAAACTAATCAATTTGTATCCGCATATTCGATTGGAGATCGTACACGTACATTTTTGAAAGTACAAGATGGTTGCGATTACTCCTGTACTTTTTGTACAATTCCTCTTGCTCGTGGTGCAAGTCGCTCCGGTAAAATTGAGGAAATTGTACGACAGGCTGAAGAAATTGCTGCTTCTGGAGTGAAAGAAATTGTATTGACAGGTGTTAATATCGGTGATTTTGGTATTCGGGATGGTAAAAGACAAGATAAGTTCTTGGATCTCGTAAAAGCTTTGGATGAAGTTACTGGAATTGACCGAATTCGTATTTCTTCGATTGAGCCCAATCTTTTAGCGAATGAAATTATTGAGTTTGTTGCGCAATCTAAACGGTTTGTTCCACATTTTCATATGCCTTTACAATCTGGCAATAATAAAGTACTGAGTATGATGCGTCGTCGTTATAAGCGTGAGCTTTATGCGCAACGTGTGGAGAAAATAAAAGAATTAATGCCTGATTGCTGTATTGGTGTAGATGTTATTGTGGGATTCCCAGGTGAAACGCGCGAAGATTTTATCGACACTTATAATTTCTTAAATGAGATGGATATTTCTTATTTGCATGTATTTACGTATTCCGAACGTGAGAATACAATAGCAGCGCAAATGGAAGGCGCAGTACCAGGCTCCCAACGTAGTGACCGCAGTAAGATGTTACATATTTTATCGGAAAAAAAACGTCGTGCTTTCTATGAAAAGCAATTAGATAAAGTAGGTGAGGTACTGTTTGAAAGTGATGAGAAGGAAGGATATATGCATGGGTTCTCTAAAAATTATGTAAAAGTGCGTACTGCTTATGATCCGTTGTTGGTCAATGAGGTTGCTCATGTGAAATTCCTTTCGATTACGGATAGCTGTGAGGTCGAAATAGAAGAATTAAAAGAGGTCTTAGCGCATTAAGTGCAACTTTGAATATAAAATTAACGAGGTACATGGTAATAACCACGGACCTCGTTAATTTTTAAACGATTTCTTCTTTTTTCGAATTTAACCAAATAACTGTGGCTAATATCAGTAATACACCTACCCATTGTATAGGACTTACTGCTTCTTTTAATATGAAATAGGACATTGCAGTTGCAACAGGTAATTCTGCTGAGCTTAAAATACCACTTAAGGAATAGCCTATTTTAGGTATTCCATAGGCAAATAGTAAGGGAGGGATCACTGTACCAAAAAATGAAAGAATAAGCCCATAGTGCCATATGCTATCTCCCAAAGCGCCTGAAATCAAAAATGCTGGGGGAAAGATGCAACAGATCATGATACAGGAGCCGGTAACCATTAGTGCGCTTTTTTGGATGGGAGGATAATCATTGCCTACGCGTCCATTGACGATTAGAAATACAGCATAGGCTGTAGCTGCTAACAATCCATATATAATTCCTGTCCAATTGAGTTTATCTATGCCGTGCTCTAGGAGGCCAGTTGCGAATACAGTTCCGATAAGGACGATCGCAATACCGATCAATTGACGACCAGAAGGTCTATTTTTGAATATAATGAATTCGATTAGTGTACCAATCCATATATATTGCATTAATAAAACGATTGCTAAAGAGGCGGGTACCAATTGTACACATTTATAATAAACAAGACTTACTAGGCCGGTAGATATACCGCTAATGACAATTTTCCATTTATTAGATTTTCTGGAAAAACTTTCGTTTGCTTTTGGATTGAGTAGCTGTATGAACAAATAGACCATCCAGAGGATGATCATACCAAAAATAGCTTGTACACCTGTTACTTGTCCTAAGGTATAATCTTGTGCATATGCTTTTTTTACAAATGTAGATAACAATCCGAAACTACTTGCGCCTATAAAAACCGCAATAGCACCTTTTAATTTTTCCATATCTCTTTTTTCAAATTCGGACAAAATTACAATTTGGAAAGGTAGAATAAGAACGATATGTGTGTTTGTCAGTTAAATTTGGTTTTATTACATTTGGGTAACATTTACTATTCACTATGTGTTTAAAACGAAATTTATTATTTTTTATCAGTCTGTTGCTTTTACTTAGTAGTTGCTCCGTAAAGAAAAAGACGAATAATTATGGTCGTGGAAACGCTGTTTTGACCGATGCTAGCGAAGCAAGAGGAATAGATTATAGTAAAAGTTCTTTAGATAGCTATGCTGATCTACTACATGTAAAAAGAAAGGAGCTCAATCCGAATCTTTACTCTTTTATTGACGAATGGATGGGGATACCACATCGTATGGGTGGTGCAACAAAGAAAGGAGTTGATTGTTCTGGTTTTGTAGGTATGCTTTATCTTAAAGTGTATAAAGAAGACTTGCCGCGTTCTTCGCGTGATATGAGTGTGATCGTTAAAAATAAAAGAACAGCGCAGTTGAAGGAAGGTGATTTGGTCTTCTTTTCATTTGGTGGCCGTAATATTGATCATGTAGGTGTTTATCTTCATAATAATAAATTTGTGCATGTGTCGACCAAAAAGGGAGTTATCATCTCAGATCTGGCTGATTCGTGGTATTCTAAATACTTTACAAATGCAGGATCACCAAAATCCTAATCAAATATTCAAGCTGAATTCCCTTTTTTGTGTCAAATAACATATAAAACTTTATAAAACTGTTTTAATCCTTATTTTTGTCTAAAACTAAAATAAAGATGAGTATCAAGGGTAAAAAGATTTTTTTGGGTTTATGTATTGTAGTACCGTTTCTAATTTACTGTGTTTATTACTACAGTAATATGATCAGCAATGCACCTTTCCGTTTTACAGATTTTCAATCTGTAGTCTTTCGATACGGTGAGCCTAATCATATGGACAATCATTATGATTCAAATACAGGGATTTTTCAGTATGTGACCAAGACAAATGAAATAGAACGTGATACCGTTCGTATGACTAAAGATGATTTGCTTTATTTGCATCGCAAAGCTCAGGAATTAGGTTTTTGGAATTTGGATGATGATATGACAGGTCCTGAGGCGAAAAAAAATATAGAAACAGCTACAGTACCTCGTTATTATTTAGAATTCAACTATAAAGATAAATCAAAAAAAGTTACTATGGATGCTGATTTTGCTGGTAATCCTAAAATGCGGGATGCGGGTAAATCCATGATTGAGGAGGTCAATCGGATCTTGGCAGCAGCCCAATCTAGATCTAGTAAATAAAGAAATTAAAGGGAATCATTTTTGATTCCCTTTTTTATTGCAATTAACAGTTTGTTAAACATATGGTGATTATTGATTCACATTAGAGCAGTAGCTTCGCTCTTAATTATGTTATACATTCAAATGAAAAATATTTTTGCTGTTGCTGCAATTTTATCTTTGAGCTACACCGTTAGTGCTCAGGAAATTGCAAAAGGTATTGTTTTTAATGATATCAATAAGAATGGAATTATTGATAAAAAAGAAGTCGGTATACCCAATGTCTCTGTTAGTAATGGTATCGATGTCGTCCAGACAGATGCTAAGGGGCAGTATAAGTTGCCTGTGAATAAAGATAATATTATTTTTGTCATCAAACCGGCGAACTATGCTTTGCCGATAAATACCAATCATCAGCCACAATTCTATTATATCCATAAACCTGAAGGAAGTCCACAATTGACTTATAAAGGTGTTTCTCCTACAGGAAAGTTACCTAAAGAAATCAACTTTGGATTAATACCTCAAATAGAATCAACAGATTTTTCAGCATTTGTATTTGGCGATCCACAAGCATATGATATGGCTGAGATGGATTATTTTAAACGTGGAATCATTGATCGTATCGCAAATAAAGATGTTGCGGTATTTGGCATAAGCCTAGGTGACCTGGTTGGAAATGATTTATCTTTACATCCTGCTTATAAAAGTACAATTGCATTAATGGGATTGCCTTGGTTTAATGTAATTGGTAATCACGACTTAAATTTTGATACCAAGGAAGACATTTATTCTGACGAGGCTTTTGAAGCTTCTTTTGGTCCCGCAACTTATTCTTTTAATTATGGCAATGCTCACTTTTTAGTAATTGATGATATTATTTATCCCAATCCAGATACAGGAAAAGGGTATAAAGGTGGATTGAGAAAAGATCAATTGGATTTTATTGCTAATGATTTGAAGTATGTACCAAAAGATAAGTTGATTGTCTTGGCTTTTCATATTCCTTTAGCACATGATGATGCTTCTGTTTTCCGTACATCAGATCGCGATAGACTATTTGATATTTTAAGCGACTTTCCGAATACGTTATCCTTATCTGCACATACTCATTTTCAGCAACAAAATTTCTTCGGAGCGCAGGAGGGATGGAAACAACAAAAACCACATCACGAATTTAATGTAGGAACTACTTCTGGAGATTGGTATTCTGGCGAACTCGATGAAGATGGAATACCTGTGTCAACTATGCGAGATGGAACACCAAAAGGATATGCCATCTTAAATATTAAGAATAATGACTATTCTTTTGACTATAAGGTCGTAGGTAAGGATGCAAATTATCAGATTGCATTATACGGTCCCTCAATTATTGATCAGAAATATACACAACGATATCCAGTATATGCAAACTTTTTCATTGGTAAAAAAGGTGATCAAGTTTTGTATCGTATCGATGAAGGTAAATGGAAGGAAATGGAGCAGGTTAGCGAGATTGATCCATCTTTCGATCATGTAGTGCATCAATTTGATCTAGCAACAGCATACAAAGAGGGGAGAAGACCGTCGGATGGAACAGTTAGTACTCATTTATGGAAACTTAAATTACCAAAGTTAAAAGAGGGAAATTATAAAGTTGAAGTAAAAGCAATCGATATGTTCAATAGAACACATACAGCGATTAAAGAAATTCAAGTTGTCCGTAAATAAAAGTAGTTAATAGCCATATAAAAACCGTTAAGCAACCTTTTTAGGTTGCTTTTTTTATGAATGATATTGAAAGGTTAAACATTACTTAAGAATAGCTTAATATAACAACTTTATATTTGTACCAGAGTAATTTTTGATTCATATAGTAAAAGGTTAATGTGGGATCTGTTGCGAAACACGTCTAAAATTTAGTTTGTTTTTTAAAAAGATATGGGCTGTCCAAACTTGGATAGCCCATTTTCTTTTCTTGATTATTGTTGAATGAATGCCCGGTATAGATTTTAAACATTCAATTTCTCAACAATTGAATATCCCTGATGAAATATCTTTGTTCGATCTATCTTGTCAAGTGGTATGCTTTATTTTAAGAATTAGATTTCTTAAGTCATCAGATCGGTGTGTTTCATGAAATAGATATTCTTCTTCTTATTTAGCACCTAATGGTAGGTTTTTATCGTGTTTATGCTTGAACAAAATAGCGAATAAAATGGCCAATATTAACGTATAAATAGAGAATGCAAGCCAGATATGATGCCAGTCTTTAAGGATAAGCTGTGTATTAAATAGTCCATTTTCACCGATGGACATCCCTCTTTCTTTAACAAAAGAAACTAATGTATTATTATCGACATCAGTATCTAAAAAGTTTGCTAATTGTGCCATGCTATTAAAAGATATGGAGTAATATTTGTCAATAATCCATCCCGATACTAAGCTGCCGAATACTGCTCCAAATCCATTAGTCATCATCATAAAAAGACCCTGAGCCGAACTTCTTATTTGTGGACTGGTGGATGTTTCAACAAATAATGAACCTGAGATATTGAAAAAGTCAAATGCCATACCGTATACAATACAAGATAAGACGATCATCCAAAGCCCAGAAGATGGATCTCCATAGGCAAATAATCCAAAACGCAATACCCATGCAAACATCGATATCAACATGACTTTTTTAATGCCAAATCTTTTTAAGAAAAATGGAATGGCTAAGATAAATAGGGTCTCTGATATCTGTGAAATCGACATAATGATTGTCGAATATTTGATCACAAATGAATCGGTGTACTTAGGGAAAAATTTGAATTCATCTAAAAATACATCACCATATGCATTTGTTAATTGCAGGGCAGCTCCTAAAAACATAGAAAATATAAAGAACAAAGCCATTTTATAGTTTCCAAATAATTTAAAAGCTTCTAAACCGAGTGTTCTTGCCAAAGACGAATTTTCATTTTTCACATTTTTTGGTGGACATTTTGGTATAGAAAATGAAAATAGACCTAATCCTAGTGCAAAAATTCCTGCAATATAAAATTGCATTTCTGATGCTTTACTTCCTGTCAAATTCACAAGCCACATCGCTGCAATAAATCCAATAGTTCCAAAAACACGAATCGGAGGGAAGGCTTTTACAAGATCATATTTTCCTTGGGTAAGTACGGTATATGCGATCGAATTTGATAATGCGAGTGTAGGCATGTAAAAACACATGGCTAAAAGCATGGCATAAAAAAAGGTGGTCGGATCATTTATTTGCGGAAGGTAAAACATGACAGCAGCATATAATAGGTGGAGCACTAAATATAATTTCTCAGCGTTGACCCATCGATCTGCGATAATCCCCATTAAAGTTGGCATAAACAAAGAGGCAAAACCCATTGTTGCAAAGATGGCTCCAAATTGAGTTCCGTCCCATTGCTTGGTACCAAACCAGTAATTTGCTATTGTAATTAACCATGCTCCCCACACAAAAAATTGGAGGAAGTTCATAATGGTCAACCTTAATTTAATAGACATAAGTAATGTATAGTTGAGTTTGTTTTTTGTCGAGGATTCGATTATTATTTTCTACGCGAGATTTCATCGCGAATTAATGCCGCTTGCTCATAGTTTTCATCATGGAGTGATTGTTCAAGAACAGTTTTTAATTGTTCATCTGTAAGACTTGAGAAAGGATTTTGGATTTGCGGCTTAGTAGTTTCTTCTTTTATATCATCAGGTACCACTTCTGATGATACTGCATTTTCTAAGTTTTCAAGAAAGGCAAATTCGTTACCTTCGATAACGATGCCAGCAGAAGATAAAATGAAATCGTAGGCATAAATCGGTGCTCCGAAGCGTACTGCTAATGCTACAGCATCTGATGTACGAGCATCTATTTCTACTGTTTTTTGGCCATCGGAACAAATAATCTTTGCATAAAATATACCTTCTATTAGATTATATATCAGGACTTCTTCTAAATTAATTTGAAAAGCTTTTGCAAAATTTTGAAATAAATCATGGGTTAGTGGACGACTGGGAACCATCTTTTCAATTCTAATCGCAATAGCTTGTGCTTCGTGACTTCCAATGATAATAGGAAGACGGCGATTACCTCCAGATTCACCTAGAACTAGTGCATATGCTCCAGATTGTGTCTGACTGTATGATAAACCAACGATGTCTAACTTGATTTTCTTCATTATGATACCTTTACGGTTTACAAACTTAGATAAATTTGCTTAGAATAGCAATATGATGACGGCGATATAAAGGTAAATTTGTCGTTCTCTCTCAGTGATAGGACGTTTTTTAACTAAAAAAGAGATGAATAGTGGAGAACAAAAAAACTCCATTCACATTTTTATTGAGAATGGAGTTTCTAAAAGAAAAATTTTATAGTCCTTTATAAGCTTTTAAGGCTACAATTAATTTAGGAATGACATCAAATGCATCTCCAACAATGCCATAATCTGCTACCTTGAAAAAAGGAGCCTCAGGATCTTTATTGATAACGACAATTGTTTTTGATGCACTTACACCAGCTAAATGTTGGATAGCACCTGAGATACCGATGGCAATATATAAATTGGGGCTTACAGCAATTCCTGTCTGTCCTACGTGTTCAGAATGAGGTCTCCAACCGGCATCAGAAACTGGTTTTGAACAAGCAGTAGCAGCTCCTAGTACATCCGCTAATTCTTCGATCATACCCCAGTTTTCAGGTCCTTTAAGACCACGACCTGCTGATACTACAATATCAGCTTCTGGCAGTGAAATTTTATCTGTCGCTCTAATGATATCTTTGACAATTGTACTAAAATCTTCAGCATCAATACTCGGTGAATAATTTTCAATCGTTGCAGAAGTTTCTGCTTCTTTCACTTCAAAAGAATTAGGATTAAGTGCAATTACTTTAATTGTAGAGGTTAATTCAACAAAAGCAAATGCTTTTCCAGAAAAAGCACCAGTTTTTACTTGTAAGTTCTCACCAGTAGCGCTGGGTAATTCAATAGCACCATCTGCCAATGCTGCGTTTAATTTTGCTGCAACTCTTGGAGCTAAGCCTTTTCCTGAGAAAGAATTGGATAAAATAAGAACAGATGCATCATTAGATTTGGCTGCATCAACAATGATTGCGGCATAAGCTTGATTGACAAATGATTTTAATTGTTCTGTATTGACATTTAAAACTTTGCTTGCACCGTACTTGCCTAGGAGAGCTAGTTGAGCATCTTCTACATTTCCAATTGATAATGCAACGACTTGATTGCCCGATTGATCAGCTACGGCTTTCGCATAAGAAACTGCTTCAAAAGCTGATTTCTTAAATTGACCATCTGTATTTTCTACATATACTAATATTGACATGTTTTTTTCGTTTTAATGTTGGTTAAATAACTTTTGCTTTTTCATGCAAAAGAGAAACTAATTTTTCCACATCGCTTGCATCCACTAATGTCACTGCACCACGTGGTTCTGGAGTCTCAAACTTGACGATACGGGACAGCTGAGTAACTTCAATGGGCTCAATTACATCTAATGGTTTTGTTCGAGCAGTCATAATACCTCTCATATTTGGTATTTTTGTCTCAGCCACACCTTCTGCTGTACCGATCACTGCAGGTAAATTTAGTGTTAACACTTCTTTTCCTCCTTCGATCTCACGTTCTACAGTCGCAGTACGACCATCAATATCTAATTTTTTGCTGATTGATACAGATGGAATATTCAATATAGAAGCAATAAAAGCTCCTACTTGTGTTCCGTTATAATCAATAGACTCTCTTCCTGTTAATATCAGATCAAAGTTATTTTCTTTTGCGTAGTTAGCAATCTGATTGGCGACAAACCAAGCATCTCTAGGTAAGGCATTTATTCGAATGGCATTATCTGCACCAGTTGCTAAAGCTTTACGGATAGTTGCATCTGTACTTGCATCACCAACTGTGATCATAGTTACAGAACCTTTTCCACCCTCTGCCAAATCTATGGCTTTTGATAAAGCAATCTCATCATAAGGATTCACAATATATTGTACACCAACATTATTAAAAGCGGTGTTGTCATTCGTGAATGTAATTTTGGAAGTAGTGTCTGGGACATTACTTATACACACTAATATTTTCATAATTTATAACCGTTTTATACAAACCTACTATTATTTAAGTTAAATGTAAAGATAATTTGGGAGAGTACCGAGCTAAAGTACAGTAGCACTCTGTTTTCATTTTTATTAAAGTAAATGTTTTTTTTTAGTTTATATGTTGTATTTTTTTTAACAGAATAAGTTATTTTTTGATTTAAATGTAATTTTTGAATAATATTATTAAGAATTTGATTTACAAAAGATTCGTCAATAATTTGTCATTTTTATATGCTAGCATAGTAAATTGGTTTTTCCCATTCGTTTTTTAGCTTGTTCTATTATTTGTAGCTTTACCGATATAAATTAAAAATAGATGATGTCTGACCGTTTAGAACAATTGAAGGAATTTTTAAAAGATGCTCCGCAAGATCCTTTTTTGAAATACGCATTGGCAACCGAGTATTTGAAATTAGGAAATCAAGAAGAGGCGCTGAAAGGATATATAGATTTGGTAACCCATCATACCGACTACGTGGGGACTTATTATCACTTAGGAAAATTATATGAAAAGATGAATAGACCTGAAGATGCCCGTACAATCTATAAAAATGGCATACTTATAACGCAACAAAAGCGTAATATGCATGCTTTAAACGAACTCCGTGGAGCATTGAGTTTACTTGATGGAGATGATGAAGATGAATATTAACATTATTTTAACGTTGTAAATTTCATTTTTGGTATTCAATTTGCCTGTAGTTTCTTGGAGATTTCGAGAGCGAGTTTTAAAGATGATGAAAAGGCTATTTATTATATTATGTTGTATCTTATTTGTTTTTATTGCATGCGATAACCAACGTAAGGGAGCGGAAGCAGTGAAAGATAAGAAAGACCATCAAAATGTTACTTTACATGATTTGAGTGGTTCATACACTGGTATTATGCCTTGTGCAGATTGTGATGGAATTGAGACTGTATTAAAATTAAATCAAAATTTCTCTTATAGTTATACTTCCAAATATTTGAATAAAAGTGATGAAGTATTTGTTAAGGATGGAAAGTGGAAGTTTGAAAATGATATTATTACGCTAGAAGGGGTAGATTATAAATTCAAATTAGGAGATAAGACGAAACTCTGGCAATTGGATTTATCAGGAAATGATATTGTTGGAGAGTTGGCCGAAAATTATAAGTTAGAGAAAATAAAAGAGTAATTATAAAATAAAATCACATTAGTAAAAAAGACCTTCATTTTTGAAGGTCTTTTTTGTTTTTATTTACATATATCTTTTAAATGACCCACGACGAAGTCAATTTCTTCTTTTGTATTATGACGACAAAATGAAAAGCGTACTGATGGCCTGTTGCCATCTGCTCTTATCGCGCCAAGCACATGAGATCCAATATCTGTACCTGAGCTACATGCACTTCCACCTGAGCAAGAGATACCAGCAATATCCAAATTGAATAATAACATATCTGCCATATCTGTGCAAGGAAAAGATACGTTTAATACGGTGTAAAGGGCTTTATTGGGTTCTATTATGCCGTTAAATCTAATATCAGGAATGGCAGCTTTTAATTGTTCAATCATATAGGATTTTAAGCCTTGTATATAAGCAGCATGTTCTTCCATGTGCTCATAACTTAATTCAAGTGCTCTTGCTATTCCTGCGATACCATATACATTCTCAGTTCCACCACGCATATTGCGCTCCTGTGCACCTCCATAGATCATGGGTTTGATTTTTGTATTGGCGTTGATATATAGGAAACCTACTCCTTTAGGTCCATGAAATTTGTGCCCTGCTCCAGTAATGAAATCAATTTTTAATTTACTCAAATCATGTGGATAATGACCCATGGTCTGAACCGTATCGGAATGGAATATTGCATTATATTTTTGGCAAATTTCGGCTATTTTTTCAATATCATTCAAATTGCCCAATTCATTATTGCCATGCATAATGGACACGAATGTTCTCGGATTGTTAGATAGTAAATCCTCTAATTGATGGAGATCAATATTTCCATGAGCATCTACATGCAATAAATCAAGATGAACTTTTCCTGACTTTTCCATTTCTTCTAGCGTATGCAATACAGCATGATGTTCAATAGGAGTTGTGATTGCATGTGTGATTCCAAAATCTACGATGGAACGTACAATTGCCATATTGTCGGCTTCGGTACCACCCGAAGTAAAGAAAATCTCAGATGGAGAAGTATGTAAGATTTGGGCAACTGACTTACGCGCCTTTTCAACAATTGTTTTTACTTGCCTGCCATGCGAATGAATGGAGGAGGGATTTCCAAAATTATTTTCCATGGTGTCTAACATGACACGAATAACCTCTGGATCTAGCGCTGTAGTTGCAGCATTATCAAAATATACTTGCATAATGGACAAAATTAAGTAAAAGTAAGTTTACTTATCTGTGCGAATTGGATTATTTAATAAAATTGCTTGTTTTTGATTTTTTGAAAAATGTTAAACACGCAAGTAAAGCGGTAAAAATACCGAGATAGGCTAGAATATCACCATTTTTTGTATAAATGGTTAATTCTTCACTTAGATTAATTTCTTGCGTCAGGGCCGCGGGCTGCCACCATTTTGTTTGTTGGATAATATCGCCTCTTTGATTAATAAATCCAGAAATACCGGTATTAGCAGCGCGAGCCACCCATCTACGATTTTCGATTGCTCTTAGTTTTGCGTAATCCAGATGCTGATCTTTACCTGAAGTATTTCCCCACCAACCATCATTGGTAATGATCGCGATAAACTGTGCCCCTTGTTGAATATATTGTGCTACATAGTTACCCCATATGGATTCATAACAAATGACAGGTGCGGCTCCGATACCACTTTGGGAATAGAATACCGATGGTTTGTCCTGCTTGCCATATCCTCCTGTTGTTCCTCCAAAAGCACTAAAGAGTGGTTTTAAGAAATGGATAGCACTACCGAATGGCATCTGCTCTACTCCAGGGACCAATTTTGACTTATGATAAAATTGAAGTTTTGATGAAACGTCAACTAGTGTTGCTGCATTAAAATTGTCTTTGTATATATTTGGAGCTATTTCTCTTGCAGTACTTGTTCTTGGATCATTATACAATTGATAACTCTCAATTCCTGTTAATATGTTACCATTTTTATAATCATTTAAAAAATTGATAAGTGAATCAAATGTGCTGGTATTTCTAAAATCTTCTTCATCGAAATCACCTCTTTGGGATAAAGCTGTCTCTGGCCAAATAAAAAACTCCGTATTCGGTTTTGCAACTGATTTTGAAAGTTGCATCAATGTATTTAATTGGTCTTCGGAGCTGATGGATCCAAATTTTCCAAATGGATCAATATTGGGTTGAACGGTTACAATTTGAGAAGGGTTAATGTGCTCTCCAAATGTTAAATAACGAATGATAGAATAAGTTGACGGTAAGAGTAAAGTTAGTCCCAATGCTATTTTAATGTATCGTGGTTTACTCAGTGTATTGATTTGCTTTTTGTTTAAATAAAGTAAGAAAACCAAGATATTACTTAACCATATCCAAATGGTTCCACCATACACTCCAGTAAACTCATACCATTGGATTAATTGATGAAAATTTGCAAACCCATTACCTAAGGTCATCCACGGAAATGCTAAATCCCAGGACTGGTGTAAATATTCATAAGATATCCAGAAAGCCAATAATCCAAACAAGGAAAGGACAATAGATACTTTTTTTCGCATCTGATAGTATAGGCGAAACGTTAGTGCCATTAAGAGTGCACCTAAGAGAAAAGGGATCAATGATATAAAGATCGCAATATACCAAGGCATCACTGCAGATATTGAATTATACACCCAATAGATGGATGCTGTATTCCAAACAACAGCTGTTAATCCTGCCGTTAAAAATATTTTTTTTCCTTTTTTCTTTAACTCTTCATTCCGAATGATATGTTCAACTGCAATTAAAAGTGGTAGGAAAGCTATTAGTAAAATGGGACTACTATAGGGAACGGGTGGCCATCCTAACCATAATAAAAAGGCACTTAAAAGTGCCAGTAAGTATTGATTTCTCACGATTAAATTTGAGATAAAATTTCGTTTTTCTTATTTTCGTATTCCGCCTGTGTAATCAATTGTTTGTCAAATAAGCTTTTCAACTTTCTTAGTTTAAGCGTCATTTCATCATCTTCTTCGACTACTTTAGGAGCTGATTCCTCAATGATGGGTTTGATCATAATTTCTTTGACTTCTTCTATTTCAGGTGAAGCTTGATCATTGCTACTAACGACTTCTTCTTCAAGAGGTGTATGTATTTCAAATGAGGGTGCTGCTTGTTTGGGAACAGTTACTATAAATTTTTCTTTTTCCAGTTCAAGCTCCTTTATTTTTGATGATTCTAATGCGCCTTTAATTAATTGATATAATTTTCTTGCCTGCACTTTTGGAATATAATCGATACTCAAATTTTCACCTGTTGTAGGGATAACAGTGACTTTAGAACCAAAAATCTCTTCTTTAAAAGCAATATCTTTGATGTCTTTCCAGCTGAATATTTCAAAATCAGTGGCTAAACCCAGTTTAGTGAATTCGCACATGAAAATACGTTTATTACTGATCGTGATACTATCAGGAAGAATCGTTACTGCAGGTTTTTTCTGTATTGCGATATAATCAATTCGCTCTCCGTCGGTCATCATATCTTGTAATTTGATGACTAACTTTTCAACGATTTTGATATCTTGGCCGTCAATGGCAAAAAGTTCAAAGTTCATATTAAATATATTTTAAAAATAAACGAAGGCGAAACTATTCTAAACCTCCCACACAAAATACAAATTCTCCCTTAATTGGATTGTTTTCAAAATGTAATTTTAAATCCGCAAGTGTTCCTCTGACATTTTCTTCATACAATTTACTTAACTCTCTTGATATGGAAGCTTGTCTTTCGGGACCAAAAACTTGAATAAATTCGTCAATTGTTTTAAGTATGCGATGCGGTGATTCATAAAAAATCATCGTTCTTTTTTCTTCTGCTAAGAATCTCATACGAGTTTGACGTCCTTTTTTTACTGGAAGAAAACCCTCAAAGCAAAAGCGATCATTTGGTAGTCCTGAATTGACCAAAGCTGGAACAAAGGCTGTTGCTCCGGGTAAACATTGTACCTCAAGCCCCTCTTTAATTGCTTCCCGTACTAATAAAAAACCAGGGTCTGATATAGCCGGAGTACCAGCGTCAGAAATCAAGGCAATATTTTGTCCTTCTTTTAAAAACTTAATGATTTCTGAAATCGCTTTATGTTCATTGTGTTGATGATGAGCAAATACTTTTTTTTCGATTCCAAAATGTTTTAAAAGCGGTGCGCTTGTGCGTGTATCTTCAGCGAGAATAAGATCTGCTTCTTTTAACACACGAATCGCGCGAAAAGTCATATCTTCTAAATTGCCAATTGGCGTAGGGACTAAATAAAGCATTTACAAAGGTAAGTTTTTTTTGATAATTGCAATCAAAGCTTTATACGACCATTCTCTCTCATAAATACTTGTATTGAAATTGAAAAAACAGGTATCTATCAGCAAGAATGGTTGAATAAAAAAATGATGCTATTAACATTATTTTGCTAAGATCTGATCGATAAGTAATAACTCTTCTGCTGAAAAATGCTGATTTTTTACGGCAGCAACTGCATCTTCTATCTGGGAGATCTTACTCGCTCCGATAAGGACAGATGTGACTTGTGGTTTGTTTAATAACCAAGATACAGCCATCTGTGCTAACTTTTGATTTCGTTGTATGGCGAGATCATTTAAAGCTTTTATTTTTTCAATTTTATCAGCTGTAATATCACTTTCATGCAATGATATACTGCCAGAGGCTGCTCGAGAATCTTGAGGGATGCCATGCAGGTATTTATCTGTTAGTAATCCTTGCGCTAGCGGTGAAAAAGGGATGCAACCAACTGCTTCTTGTGTGAGTAAATCCAATAGGCTTTCTTCTACCCAGCGTTCGAACATGGAATATTTAGGCTGATGAATAAGGCAGGGAGTGCCCATTTGTCTCAATAAATCTATAGCACGCTTAGCTTCAGTTGTTTTATAGTTAGATATGCCAACATACAATGCTTTTCCTTGTTGAACCAAGAGGCTTAATGTTGTCATTGTTTCTTCTAGAGGAGTTTCTGGGTCAGGTCTATGATGGTAGAAAATATCAACATAATCTAAATTCATCCTTTTTAAACTTTGATCTAAACTGGATACCAGATACTTTTTAGATCCCCAATCTCCGTATGGACCATCCCACATGGTGTAGCCAGCTTTGGAAGAAATGATCATTTCATCGCGGTATCCTTTAAAGTCAGTTTGTAGTATTTTTCCGAAATTTTCTTCTGCAGAACCTGGAGGCGGACCATAATTATTTGCAAGGTCAAAGTGTGTGATGCCGGAATCAAATGCGGTCTGGATAAGTTTGCGGCTGTTTTCAAAATCATTGATATGACCGAAATTTTGCCATAATCCCAATGAGATCGCAGGCAATTTAATTCCAGAATGACCCGAACGGCGGTATTCCATTTCTTGATATCGATTGTGATCTGGTGTATAGTGCATGGAGTTATTATGCTTTTAAAAGTTTACAAAGGCAATTTACAAGTTATCTTAAATATTTGAACATATATGACTAAAAATGACTTGAATATTTACAGGATATCTATTTATGGTCTGCTTTTGTTTTATTTCTTTATTTACACTAAATGCTGACTAAATGGGAGAGATTGAAAGATGAATAGCTTGAATAGTGCTCCAGAGAAAGACTCAAACGAATAAAATTGTTGTATAAATGACACAATTAAAATTGTAAATAAAACAAATTTATCTAAGTTTGTTTCTTTAAAAATACACATAATTATGTTGCAATTGAATTATATCCGTGAAAACAGGGATAAAGTAGTCGAAAGATTAGGTGTCAAAAATTTCAAGGAAATTGGATTAGTTGATGAAATCATCCATTTAGATGAACAACGTCGCAAAATTCAATCCGAGTCAGATGCCGTTTCAGCTGAAGCAAATTCATCCGCAAAAAAAATCGGAGAATTGATGCGTCAAGGTAAAAAGGAAGAAGCTGAAGCCATAAAATCCCAGTCCTCAGGATATAAGGAACAGGTTAAACACCTGACTGATGAATTGGCTATTGTGGAACAAGATCTAAATGCAAAAATAGTTCAACTTCCCAATTTACCTCATACATCCGTTCCTGTAGGTGTTTCTGCTGACGATAATGAAGTTGTTTTGGAGCATGGAACTATTCCTACACTAGCTGAAGATGCGGTTTCTCATTGGGATTTATTAACAAAATATGGGATTGTAGATTTAGAGCTTGGTGTTAAGGTAACAGGTGCAGGTTTTCCTGTATATAAAGGTAAAGGAGCTCGATTGCAGCGAGCTTTGATCAACTTCTTTTTAGATGAAGCTGCAAAAGTAGGTTATGAAGAAGTACAGGTGCCGATTATGGTTAATGAGGCGTCTGCATTTGCTACAGGTCAGTTGCCTGATAAAGAGGGCCAGATGTATCATGTAACTCATGATGATCTCTACTTAATTCCTACTGCGGAAGTACCTGTTACGAATATCTATCGGGATGTGATTGTGAAAGAAGAGCAATTTCCGATTAGACATTGTGCATATACACCATGTTTCCGTCGTGAAGCAGGTTCCTATGGTGCACATGTGCGCGGATTGAATCGTTTACATCAATTTGATAAGGTAGAGACTGTGCAGATTGTACATCCAGATCAATCGTATGCTGCATTGGAAGAAATGAATACCTACGTGCAAAGTTTATTGCAAAAATTGGAATTACCTTATCGTGTGTTGCGATTATGTGGTGGTGATATGAGTTTTACCGCTGCTTTGACTTATGATTTAGAAGTATACAGTGCGGCTCAAAAACGTTGGTTAGAAGTATCTTCTGTTTCAAATTTTGAAACTTATCAATCTAACCGTTTAAAAGTGAGATTTAAAAATCAAGAAGGTAAAATGCAGTTGGCGCACACGTTAAATGGTTCAGCTTTAGCTCTCCCTCGTATCGTTGCTTCTTTACTAGAAAACAATCAAACTGAAAAGGGGATTAGAATACCGAATGTATTGATTCCTTATACTGGTTTTGAATATATTGATTAGTATTATTTAAAAAAACTAGGAGAAGGTTGTAAATTTTTTACAACCTTTTTTTGTTTCGTAAAATTCTCTTTTACTGTTAAAATTTTGTTAATATAGTGTTATGCCGTATAAAATTCTGTTTTAATTCGTATTTAGGAAAATATAATTTCTTTTCAAGCTCCTTGCGTTTTTTACAATATACTCTCATCTTATTTACATTTGTGGTGCAAAAAAAACTTTTTTGTTAAAATACTTGTAATAGCAACTTTGTCTATATATATTTGCTTCCCGCTTTCCAGATGTAATCTCTGTTAAGGTCATACTACCACGTTATTTATCGTAAATTTTAGAAAGAAAATTTACAGATTCTCATAAAAATGAGCATGAGGGTGTTTTAATAAGCCCTTTCCGCTTTCTATGTGTTTATTCTGTTTATACGTACAATTGAATCCTTTGATGTCACACTTGGGAGTTTATTTACGTTTACATAAAGTTGTTTGAACAATATAAGTTTTGACAATTTTTTTTGAATGGATATTATTTTATCAAAAATATTAAATTAACAAAGTAAATAACATGAAACAAACATTACTTAGTTTTCTTGTAGGTGGGATGATATTGTCATCAGTAGCATTCGCGCAAGAGAAAAAGATTAGTGGCCGTGTTACATCAGCAACTGGTCAAGCAGTACCAGGGGTTACTGTTGTTGTACAAGGTACTAATCAAGCTACACAGACCGATGCTAATGGTAACTACTCTTTGAATGTTCCAGCTGGTAAGGTTGTTGTATTTCGTTCCATTGGTTTTGGCGAAAAAACGATTATTGTTAATAACAATGCTTCTGTTTTCAATGTCTCATTAGAAGATAACAATAATGCTTTGGAAGAGGTTGTTGTTACGGCAAACGCAATTAAAAGAGAGAAAAGATCTTTAGGTTATTCGGCACCTGTTCTTAAAAGTGATGAGTTAACTGAAGGAAGAAATTCAAGTGCTATTGGTGCATTAGCAGGTAAAGTAGCTGGTGTCAATATTACTTCAACATCTAACTCCCCGGGAAGTTCCTCTCGTGTTGTATTACGTGGTGGATCATCTATTTCAGGTAATAACCAAGCTCTTATTGTCGTTGATGGTACACCAATTGACAATTCAAGTGTCATTGGAGGTGCGTCATCATTATCCAGTGTTGATTTTGGTAATAGAGGAAATGATATCAATCCTGATGATATTGCAACTGTAACGGTTCTTAAAGGTCCTGCTGCCGCTGCATTGTATGGTTCAAGAGCATCTAATGGAGCTTTGATCATTACAACTAAAAGTGGTCAAAAGGGATCTAAAAATGAGATTACTTTTAGTTCTACCAATACAATGTCTTCTATTTTGAAATTGCCAGAATTTCAAAATGAATATGGACAAGGTTATTCGGGTTACACTAAAGAAGGAGATTTAGTCTTTGTCAATGACCCAAAAGAAAACTGGTCATGGGGAGCTCCTTTTACAGGTGAGATTCAAGAATGGGGACAAGCGATTAATGGTGTTCGTCAGAAAAAAGCTTACTCTGCTGTAAAGGATAATGTAAAAGATTTTTTTGATCTAGGTTTAGCATCGGATAATAATTTGAGTTTTTCAGGTGGTTCTGATAAATCTACTTTCTATTTAGGTTTAAATGCCTTGAACTCAAATGGTGTTTATCCTGGAAAAAAAGACACTTATAATAAGTATGGTGTTCGTTTTAACGGATCAACAGAATTTTCTAATAAATTTTCTGCAGGTGTTTCCTTTAACTACAGTCGTATCAATAGTAACAATGTAGGTGGTGGTCAAGGTGGTGGTTCAGTTTACAACAATTTGTTGCAAACACCAAGAGATATGGATATCACTGGTTTCAAAGATTTATCCAATCCTTACAATAGTTACGGCTATACAGATGCTAATGGTGTAGAACATAATGATGTTTATGGATACTATGGTGCATATTCTAATAATCCATATTGGGTATTGGAAAACTACAACAATTTTAATGATGTAAATCGTATCACTGGTAACTTTAATGTAAATTATAAACCATTAGAGTGGTTAACTTTTCAAGAGCGTATCGGTTTAGATAACTATACTGACCGTCGTCGTTCAGAATCTCCAAAGTATAGTTTCTTGCCTGCAGATAATACATCTGAAAATTATAGTGAAGACAATATCAAATCCGATCCAGGACAATACCGTATCGATCAATACAATGTGAATGAAATCGTACATGATTTTATGGCGACTGCTACGCATTCTTTTAATGATGATTGGGAAGCATCTTTTATGTTGGGTAATAATATTCGTCAACGTAGAACATCTAATAGTAGTATTGCAACCAACTCGAGTGGTGGTTTAGTGGTACCAGGATGGTATAATTTAGCAAATAGTAATGGTCCATTAGATTTAATTGAAGATTCTTGGAGTAATAGAAGATTAATTGGTGTATACGGAGATTTGAATGTTTCTTATAAAAACATTGCATATTTACAAGCTACTGCTCGTAATGATTGGTCATCTACATTACCAAAACAAAATAATTCATTCTTTTACCCAAGTGTAAGTGGATCATTTGTTCTTTCAGAATTATTTACTCCTGAGTTGAAAAATAATTTTAACTATGCAAAATTACGCGCTAACTGGGCACAAGTAGGTTCTGATACGGACCCTTACCAACTATTGACTACTTTCTCAAGAGGTGAGATCAATGGCGGTTTTGGGACCACAACTTTCCCATTTGGTAATGTTTCTGCATTGATGTCGAGCAGTACAATTGGAAATATGGAATTGAAACCAGAGATCACCACTTCTTTTGAAATTGGTGCTGAATTGGGCTTTTTCAGTAACCGTTTATATGCAGATTTTACTTATTATAACAACAATTCTAAAAATCAAATCTTAAGTATTCCAATTCCTGCTTCTACAGGATATGGTTTTAGTTTGGTTAATGCTGGTAAAGTTAAAAATACTGGTGTTGAATTAACATTGAGAGGCACGCCTGTAAAGACGGATAATTTTACTTGGGAGATGTTCGGAACATTTACTAAAAACAACAGTGAGGTTGTTGAGTTGATGGATGGCGTGGAACAGGTTTCTGTTGGTGGTTTTTCAGGAATGAATATTGTTGCTGCAGTTGGTCGTCCTTATGGTGAGTTTTATGGTGTAACCAATGCGACAGATGATCAAGGTCGTACAATTGTTGATCAAAAAACGGGTTTACCAGTAGTTTCTTCTTCACCTCAATACTTAGGTACCTATAATCCAGATTTTCAGGCATCTTTAGGAACTAATTTAACGTACAAAAATTGGTCTATGAGCGCTTTGTTTGATACCAAACAAGGAGGTGTTTTCTATTCCAGAACAAAAGATATTCTAGGTTTTGTGGGTACTTCTGCTGAAACAGGTGGAGAACGTTTTGGACAAATTTTCCCTAACTCTGTTTATTTAGATGCTGCAGGAAATTCTGTAGTGAATACAACAGCAACATATGATAAAGTAGATTATTATCCGAATATGGAAGCTGGAGTTAATATTGTGGATGCGACTTATGTCAAGTTACGTAATTTAACAGTGTCTTATAAATTTACTAAAGATCAATTGAAAAATACACCATTTGGAGCTGCTTCGATTGGATTTTTTGGAAACAACTTATTTATTTGGACGCCTAGCGAAAATAAATATGCTGATCCAGAAGTGAATTCTGCAGGAGCTGGTAATGCGCAAGGTTTTGATTTTACAGCTCAACCTTCGTTAAGAAATTATGGTATCAATGTTAAGGTCTCATTTTAAAAGCAAGTAAAGTATGAAAACTATATATTTAAAAAACGCTAAAAAGCTTTTAGTTTTAGCTTTAATTGGCACAGTTGGTTTGACGGGATGTAATAAATTTTTGGATATCAATGATAATCCCAATAATCCTGAACAGGCTACTCCTGGCTTATTATTGCCTTCAGTAGAAGCAGCAATCAGTCAAGTGGTGGGTAATTCATTTCAGGTTTATGGAAATGTTTGGGGACAATATTGGACTCAAAACCCGACATCATCACAGTACCGTACTTTAGATCAATACAGAATTGCGAATTCTGCAATGGATCGTTCTTGGTCTATTCTATATAGAAATGCGTTGAACAATGCAAATTTGATTATTGATACAAAAGCATCCGCAAATGAGAATTATAAGGGAATGGCTTATATTTTGAAAGCCTACACTTTTCAAATTGCAACTGATGCTTTTGGAGATATTCCATTATCTGAAAGTTTACAAGCAGCAGGTAATTTAAATCCAAAATACGAAGCTCAGAAAGTTGTTTATGATTCTATTTTCAATTATATTGATAAAGGTCTTGCTTTATTGCAAACTAAACAAGCTATACCTGTGACGAGTCAAGATATGCTTTTCAATGGCGATCTGGATAAGTGGAAAGCTTTTGGAAATACGTTGAAATTAAGAGCATATTTAAGAATATCAAATGTTGATGCTGCTAAAGCTTCAGCAGGAATTAAAGCACTTTATGCTTCAAATCCAGTTTTCTTGGATGAAGATGCTACAATCACTTATACTACTACAGGAGGAAATGAAAATCCATTTTATAATGAAATGGTAGGCTTAGGTAAAACTCAAAATGTAGTAGCTAGTGGAACTGTTGTAAAAGCTTTTGTAAAAAACAATGATCCTAGAAGATTTGCATTCTACGACAAAGTGGTTAATATCGATGGGAAAGTACAAGATACTATTGCCTTTATTAATCAAGGAACATATAGTGCAAATACCAAGAAATTAGTTTCTTCTCCATCATCACTAGTTGGTGGGCGCGCGGTTGACCCAACATCAGCGGTAGCTCCAGTGAAGTTGATTTCAAATGCTGAAAGTTTCTTTTTGCAAGCAGAAGCTGTAGCAAAAGGTTGGGGTACAGGTGATGCTAAGGCATTATATGAATCTGGTATTACTTCGAGTTTTACTGCAACAGGTAATGCCGCAGATGCGGTAAATTATATTGCTAAGGCTCCTGATGCTGTATTCTCTGGAACGGTAGAAGAAAAAGTGAAAGCAATTATCACACAGAAGTATTTTGCGATGTGCGGTTTTCAAGGGTTTGAAGCATGGACAGAGTGGAGAAGAACAGGATATCCGACATTCTTCACAACTTCGGCAGCTTCAACTTTAGGAGAAGGTAGAATGCCTTTGCGTATGCCTTATGCAAATAGTGAAGCAACTACGAATGCCAATTATCCAGGTAATGTCGTTATCTATACACCAGTATGGTGGGATGTTAAATAATTATTTTTAAGGTTATCATTTTAAAAGCGATCTCGAAAGAGATCGCTTTTTTATTTTTAATCGTATGTATAAAACTGTAGATTTATATCTTTCTTTTGTCTATGATTAATTCATATATACGTGAAGACTTGCTTGTTTGAAGCCGTGTTTTTATAATAGCGTGATCATAGAGCTTGTTGACATGTTATGAATAAGTAAGAGGGATTTGCATCATAATTAGGAAAAATAAAAAGTATGTTTAATATATTCAATTTAATAAAGTTGATAATTGTCCTGACCCTTGTTTTTATTGGGAAGTTATCTTTCTCACAACAAAAGAATCAGTTGAAGGTTTTGCAGATTAATATTTGGCAAGAAGGTACGATGGTTCCAAATGGTTTTAAGGCAATAGCGGATGAGATTATAGATAAAAAGGCTGATGTGGTGTTATTCAGCGAGGTTCGCAATTATAACAAAACGGATTTTGTGCAGCGTATCTTGCAAGAATTGAAAAGTACAAATGCGGTGTATCATGGCATTTCTAGTGAGCCATCTTTAGATGTAGCTTTTATTTCTAAATTTCCAATTAAAGATCAACAAGCGTTGTATGGTGATACTAGTAAAATGGGCGGAGTATTAAAAAGTAAAATCCAAGTGAATGGAAGGAACATAACATTTTATGCTGTGCACTTGGACTACACTAATTATGCCTGTTATCTACCTCGAGGATATGATGGCGTTACCTGGAAAAAACTTGATCAACCTATAATTGGTGTAGACGCTATCTTAGAAGCTAACCGAAAGGGGCGAAGAGAAGAAGCTATAAAAGATATTATTCAAGATGCTAATAAAGAAAATAAGGATGAAACAATTATTATTGCCGGCGACTTTAATGAACCTTCTCATCTGGATTGGACATCTGCAACAAAAAACCTGTTCGATCATAGAGCTACAGTAGTTCCTTGGGATTGTTCAGTCTTATTACAAGCATCTGGCTTTGTGGATAGCTTTCGAGAAAAATATCCAAATCCTGTTAAGTATCCCGGTTTTACTTATCCATCGTTTAATAAGGATGTCGGTATGGAAAAACTTGCATGGGCACCATTGGCTGATGATCGCGATCGTATTGATTATGTTTATTATAGGACGAACATACCATTTCATGTTTCTGAAGTCAACATAGTTGGGCCTTCTGAAACGGTCAAATATGGTAAAAAACAAAAGCCTGATAGTCAGGATAAATTCTTATTACCTGTAGATGTATGGCCTACAGACCATAAAGCTTTGTTAGTAACCTTTAAGTTTTAAGAAGCTTCATTTCTTGCCTGCACTGTAATTCTGTTTATACATCTGGTCTGCCTTTTATATGAAAGGAGTTTAACTTTCTGTTATACAACCTACCTTTGCGTAGGATAGTTAGCGTGCTACCTTATTGATGTATTTGTCCGTTCGATTTCACATATAAGAGCAATACTCTAACTACTTTTTGGCTTTGAGAAATGCGTTTTTATTAAAATGGTGCCACTTATTTATAATTTGTGATTCGTATCTAGTCGGGAGTACGTATCTAGTTTACCATATGACCTATTGTTAGGAAAAACGAACTGCATGTGTTCAGGAAGTGTTTGCTTTTTTAAAATCATTGATCAATGACTTCCTAATTTATATCTACAAACTTGAAACAATGGATCACATTGTTTTGAATTTGCGATTACCATTTGTTAATTAGGGACGTATTCTTGCTAAGGTGCTATTACATTTTAGATCTGTGATAACCGTTTCTGAGAGGAGGATCACTTGTTTTTGAATAGGAGCTTGTTATGGGTAAAATATGATATAATTTTTTAAAGTTTGGTTGGTAAGGTTGTATGATGTTGATACACCTTTTCAAGTTGTGGTCTCTATAAGCTAGAAAGTAATCCTACAAAGGGACCTTTTATCATTTAAGGATTGATTAAGAGCTTTAAAGGCTGTTTTTCAAGTTTAGTTCATTTGTTTTTTAGCGCTCAATGAAATGGTTGCGTCGCTAACTTTGTTTGTGTTCTAATTTTTTCAGCTATTAACCTAGTTAAGTTTGGCCTTTCTAATTACAATTTTGATTAAGCAGGAAAGTGGGGGTAGAAAGCTACCTATTCACCAATTGAAAAGTTAGATAAAGAGGGGCTCGATAGTATTTTAAATTATTTTATTACCCTAAGATAGAATCAAAATAGAGTAAAATCATTTCTTAATTCCCTGTAAGTATATTTCTGCGTAATAATTCTTACTAATTGATAAATACTTTGGGTATTTCCTTTATTCTGGATGTTATATTGATGTGTCCAATATTTTATTTCTTCAATTTGTTTAAGTTTATTGTTATTTAATAAAAATATTTTATATAACTTAATTTTTGTTACATTCTTGCTCTAATTTAAAACGTTGTCTATCAGTATTTTGATTTTTGATTTGTTGATTTTGTATGCTGGCATAATATTTTGAAATAATAAATTGAAAAAATAATATATATTTGATTTAACATTTTTTTAACAAATGATACTAGCTAATTCTTACATAATAAGAAACCTTGTTAAAATTGAAATACAGATGATTACATGTTTTTAAAATTCATATTTTAGTCAATTTTTACTATTGTTCAGATAATTGATTAGATCTATGTGTTTTAATATTGGTGTTTTTTATCTAATAAATATATTTCGTATAATGAAATTATTTAAAAATATTCGGTTTTAAGCCATGTAGCTATAAATGTAATTTGTTTTAATAATTAGATTTAGGAGTCTATAATAATTATAAATATCATAGAGACCTTTTTTGAGCTATTGTAAAATGTGTACATGAGATCCATTTACGATAATTTTTGAAAAGAAAATTACTTAACCAAAGTCATTTAAATACTTAAATAAACATAAACATATGAAACACAAATTACTCAGTTTATTCTTGGGTAGTATGATTCTTACCTCCGTTGCATTTGCACAAGAGAAAAAAGTCAGTGGTCGTGTAACAGGTGCAGATGGCAAGCCATTAGCAGGAGTAACGATTGCTGTTCAAGGATCAAACGTAGCAACCCAAACAGATGCGAATGGAAATTATTCGTTTTCTGTACCAACAGGAAAAGTTATCGTTTTTCGATCGGTAGGTTTTGCCGATAAAACCTTAATCGTTAGAGAAGGGCAATCTGCTTTTAATATCACACTAGATAATTCGGATAATACACTGAATGAGGTAGTTGTTACAGCTTTGGGGATTCAGCGTTCTGCTAAAAGTTTAACATATGCGACCAGTCAAGTGAAACCTGATGATTTAGTTCAAAATTCTGAACCTGATTTATTAAAAAATCTTCAAGGTAAAGTAGCAGGTGTCGATATTAGAACTTCTCAGGGTACTCCAGGGGCAGCCACCCGTTTTCAAATGCGCGGGAATAATTCATTTTATGGTAATACTCAACCATTGATTATTGTTGATGGAGTACCTTATGAAAATGAAATGACGGAGACGAGCAGTATGACTTCGGGCGGGGGTGCATATTCATCTGGTATTGCAAATCTTGATCCCAATGATATTGCAACCATGAATATTTTAAAGGGTTCTGCGGCATCAGCTTTGTACGGATCTAGAGCTTCTAGTGGTGTGGTTATTATTACAACTAAATCAGGAAGCGCAAAATTAGACCGACCAACAGCAATCACTTTAAAAAGTTCTGTATCAATGGAGAAATTAGCTAATTTGCCTGAATATCAGAATCTTTATGGAGCAGGATCGCAATTTAACTATTCTAATTCTAATGGTTCTTGGGGACCTGGTTTTGCAAATTTGGATAGCATCCCAACATGGCCTACTTATTTAGAAGCTTATCCAGAGTTATTTGGAAGTAAGGTGCCTTATAAAGCTTATCCAAATAATGTTAAGGATCTTTTTCAGACTGGAATAGTATGGGAAAATTCTGTTAATATAGCAGGTGGATCACAAAAATCTGGATTTAATCTTACTCTTTCTCAAATGGATCATAAAGGGTATGTCCCCAATTCTTTTTTTAAGAGATATAATATTGGAGCTGGTGGAATATTAAAGATTTCAGATAAATTTAGTGCTAGAGGAAATGTTTCTTTGAGTAATTCCAATCAAAGAGGTGGATTTTTCGGAGAAAACCAAGTTGACGGTGCCGCTTCAGCATTTGCGCGATCGTTGTTTTTAGCGAGAAACTGGGATATGAGTCTCCCATCTGAAACTAAAACCGGAGATAACTTAAATTGGCTTGGAGGTTCTCAATTTGATCATCCTACGTGGTCTAATTATAACAACATTGCTAATACATCCGAAAATAGAGTTTTGGCATCATTTGGATTAAACTATGATATCAATGAATGGTGGAAATTGGATTATAGTTTAGGTGCTAATTTAAATTTCATGAATCGAAATGAAATCTATGAAGTAAGCTCAAGAGCATATGAAGGACTAGGAGGGCTTGTCGTAGATTCCAGAAATCATAGAGAATTAGAATCGACTTTTCGAACTATTTTTACTCCAAAAATAAATGATGATTTTTCTTTTACTGGATTTGTTGGGTTTAACTATAATCAAAGGATAACGGATCGAAATACGGACCAAGGAAAACGTTTTATTACCAGAGGTACTCATTCTTTAACAAATACTGCACAGCAAGCGTTCATCACAGATGATTTATATAAAAGAAGAATCATGGGGATATTTGCAGAAGGTACGTTTGGATTTCGCGATTATTGGTTCCTGACTTTAACAGGTAGGAATGATTTTTCATCGACACTACCACAAGACTCTAGGTCATACTTCTATCCAGCGATTTCTTCCGCATTTATCTTGACAGATGCACTAAAGGTAAAAAGCGATATCTTAAGTTATGCTAAACTAAGGGCAGCTTGGGGTAAAGTTGGTAAAGATACTGATCCATACAATCTCGCTAACACGTTTATTATTGATAAAAATTTCTTGGGTTTACCAAGTGGTAGTATAAATACAAGGTCTTTTGATCCAAATTTGAAACCTGAGTTTACTAAGGAGTTAGAATTGGGTACTGAATTAGGATTTTTCTCCAATAAAGTCCATTTAGATTTTACTTGGTATAATCGAATTTCTACAAATTTATTAGCTCCTATATCGGTGCCGACTTCTTCTGGATATGATGAATATTTTACAAATTTTGGTAAAATAAGTAATAAAGGAATTGAAGTTGCATTAGAAGTTAAACCTTTAAGCACTTATAGTCCAGTTAAATGGAGCGTTTCTTTCGCGTTTACCAAAAACAAGAATATAGTTGAGGAGTTAATTGAAGGAACAGATAGAATGCCTTTATTAGGAATTTTAAGTGGTACTGTTTCTAGTTATTTAGAGCCTGGACAGCCATTTGGATACTTGAGAGGAACCAAGGTGTTAAGAGATGATGAGGGAAATTTATTAATTAATCCGGTCACGGGGGGGATGATACTTGATCAGAGTAATGAGTATAATGTAGGTAATCCCAATCCTAGTTTTAAGCTTGGAATTAATAATGTTGTTACGTACAAGGGATTTACTTTCGCTGCATTATTTGATTGGACAAAAGGAGGAGATATGTATTCAGTTACCAATTCTTCTATGTTGGGTCGTGGTGTTGCGAAGTTGACAGAAAATAGAGAATACAATACTATATTGCCAGGTGTATATGGTGATCCGAATACAGGAAAACCTATGTTAGATGATGGTGGAAATAAAATATGGAATCAGACAAAACTAACGGTAAATGATTTGTATTTCTCTCCTAATGCTACTGTAGGACAGACATTTGCGATTAATACGGCAACGGAATGGAATATCTATGATGCTACTGTGTATAGATTAAGAGAAATGTCGATTGGATATGAAATTCCTGCAAATGTATTTTCTGGGAAATTTATTAAGGGTGTGAATATTAGTTTGACAGGAAGGAATTTATGGCATTTTGCACCTGGATTCCCTAAGTATTCAAATTTTGACCCAGAAGTAAATAGCTTTGGCTCTAGTTCTACTCAAGGTGTTGATTTGTCCGCTGCGCCAACTACAAGACGTTATGGATTTAACTTAATTGCTAGATTTTAATTGTTAAAAACATGAAAAAAATTAAAAATATATTATTGCTAGCTTTGGCAGTATCGGCTGTTTCCTGTTCAAAGCAATTAGATATAAATTCGGATCCTAATAACCCAACTACCATCAAGTCAAGTGTTTTGTTGCCTAGAATAGAGAAATATCTGGGATCGAGCTTGGCAAGTGGTTCAGAAGGTGGTTTTGGACAAAATTTATCGGTCTATATGCATCAAATGACCATGTATGGAGATGCCGATCAATATGGAGCAAGTGCAAGTGATTTCAATTGGGGACAAGGATGGGATTTTGCTTATCGAAATGTCCTCACAAATACAGACATCATAATTAAAAGTAGTACTGAATTAGGCGATTTAAAATATGCAGGTATTGCAAAAGTTATAAAAGCCTATACTTTTTCTGTATTGGTTGATCTTTATGGTTCAGTACCTTTCTCGGAATCAAATCAACTTGTTGAGGGTATTAAATATCCTAAATATGATGATGGAAAAGAAATTTATCCACAATTAATCGCATTACTTGATGATGCTATTGCGAATTTTAACGATAATTCAGGATCAGATTTAAACCTTCCTGGAAATGATGATGCCATCTATAAAGGTGATATCAAAAAATGGTTAAAAGCAGCAACTTCAATTAAATTTAAGTTGTTGTTGCAGCAGCGTAAAGTGAAAGATGTATCTGCTGAGCTGAATACTTTAATAAATTCCGGAAATTTAATATCGACTACTGAAGAATCATTTATGGTACCTTTTGGACCGAATGGTGCCACAGATGACCGTAATCCTGGGTTTGGAGAATATTTTGCAAGTCAAAGAACAATGTTTGTGAGCCCGTGGTTTTACGAAATAATGAAGGGATATAATGGATCAATCTTTACAAATATTGCAGATCCTCGCATTCCCTATTATTTCTACAATCAAATTAAAGCTTCAACACCCTTTAATGGTGATCTAGAATATCGTGATGGCGGATTTGTATCTAATTATTTTGGCAGTCAAGGACCAAATAGAGCAAAGAATAATCAAAATAGTTATACTATGCTAGGAATTTATCCGGTTGGTGGTCGTTATGATGATGGAGTTGGTGGTGCTGCTTCTGCTAGCAGTGGTACAGGTGCCGCTCCATACCGTTTGATTACCTATTCAGATATTTTGTTTTGGAAAGCGGAATTAATTCAAAGTAATGTAATTTCTGGAGATGCTGCCGCAACATTAGAATCAGCAATGAATGAATCAATGAAGATGGTGGATAATGTTGTTAAATCTAACGGTTCAGCACAGACTATTCCTGCTCTTTCTGGATCGCAAGCAGCAGTGGATTTCGTGACTAGAGTGAAAAACTCTTTTGTAGCAGCAAATGCAAACAAGAAATTGGAAATTATTATGACTCAAAAATGGATTTCCAATTTTGGAGCCTGGGTAGAACCTTATAATGATTATAGAAGAACAGGATATCCTGTCTTATTTGATCCCGCAAATTTTGGCGGAGTTATGACGCCACCTAGTGGTGGAAACGGAGGTGAAGATTCACCGTCAGTTGTTGTGAGCCAAAGTTTGAAATTTCCGAACTCGTTGCCTTACATATTAGATGAAATAAGTAAAAATCAGAATGCACCTGCTCAAAAAACAGATTTGAATTCTGCTAAAGTGTTTTGGATGCCTTAATAATTGAATCAGATGAAAAAAATATTATATTCAGTAATGCTGTTGACTATTGTCATAGTTTCAGCATGTCGTAAAAGTGACAACCCAGCGATGCCGGATGGTATCGTATATCTGAACCAACCTACTATCAAGAAGGTATCAGGTGATATTGCTGTCAAAGATAATGAACCGGATAAATTCACGGCAAAATTTAGTGTTGATCTTTATTTTAAAAATTCGGAAAAGCCAAAATACTTAGATATAGTAGTGGTAAAGAATGGCGACGCTAAGAATGCAAAGGTCGTTAAAGGTGAAATTAGTAGTTTTCCAGCAAGTATTGATCTAACAGGAGTTCAATTAAAAGCTCTTTTTGGAACAATCTCTAGTGGCGATAATTTTGACGTTGGGGCAAATTACATAACAAATGATAATAAAACATATCTTGCCTTTCCTTTGGGAGGAGGTGTTCCATATGGTTCAACTGTAACACAGCAGCCTGATGCTTCTCCTACAATTCGATATACTGCTATTTGTGGTTTTGATATTGATGATTTTATTGGCAACGGTAAATTTGAAATTGTTGAAGATGGCTGGGGTGATTTTGGTGCTGGGGATGCTGTGACGGTTAAAAAGACAGGCGCAGCTCAGTTTACAATATCTGCAATTGATCCAGCTTTTAAAGATTTTGTAGTAGATGTTAACGATGCTGATAATTCTGCAGTCATTAAAAGTATGTTGGTCGGTAATGAAGCAACTGTCACAAGTGTATATGGTGGCGGTGGTGCATATGGATCTTTAACCGTAGCTACTGCAGGTGCAAGCTCTGCAAGTTTTGTAAATCCATGTCAAGATGAAATTCAATTGAATGTTCAATATGTATTTTCTAAATATGGAAATCAAGGTGCTTATGCGCTTAAATTGAAAAAAGCGAATTAGAGAAATTATGTAGTAAAATAGTTTAAAGGGGCTTCCAATTATGGGAGCCCCTTTTATGTTAAAATCCAACAAAACATGTATACCTTTTTTTTATTTATCGTCTTTTTTTTGCGTGATTATTTTAATGAGATGTCAGTTATTAAGAAAGAACTCTTTTCTTTAAATTTTACAATCCATAATACTATTTGCAAAATTTGCAGTTCTATAAATGCTTTAATTCAAATATTTTATTTTCGAATGTTGCAAAAAGTAATCTTCTCAACCTGATATATTGACATTTTAAAAGTTTATTTCATGTATATTAGTATTATTATTGTTACAATTTAATTGTGTTGAAACATATATTATATCTAATTTCTTGCATGAATACTAATTAAACAGACTTTTTTCTTTTGTTAGATATATATTGCAATAATTTGTAAAATTCAATTAATGTTATATATTTGTTTTAACATTTTTTAACAAATAAAATTTGGTCAAAAGTAAGATGTTGATCACTAGTTAATTTAAAAATGTTTGCTAACATTTAAAGAGCCAATATTCTTTATAACTTTTTTTAATCTATACAGTATACTGTAGCAAAAAGCAATCGATTGCTTTTTGCTGGAGCCCCAAAAATATGTCTATCAAGCAAACAAAGCTCGAAACATTTACCGTATCAGAATTAAAATTTGATGTTAAAACTAAAGGAAAGAAAATTACTTAACCCAAGTCTTTAAAAGGACTTAAACTAAACATAAACATATGAAACAAACTTTACTCAGTTTTTTACTTGGGGGTGCTATTCTGACATCAGTAGCATTTGCTCAAGACAAGAAAATTAGTGGTCGTGTAACGGGTGTTGACGGAGGAGGATTACAGGGTGTAACTGTAATTATCCAAGGTACAAACCAAGCTACACAGACAGATGCTAATGGTAATTACTCTGTTACTGTTCCTGTAGGGAAGATTTTAATTTTTCGTTCAATAGGTTTTTCCGATAAATCAATAACAGTAGGTAATAACACAACTTTACACAATGTAACATTAGATAATGATGCATCTTCTTTAGAAGAGGTTATTGTTACAGGTTACGGAAATGTTAAGAAATCAGAATTTGCAGGATCTGTCGCTGTAATATCTAATAAAGAGATTGAAAATAGACCAGTTGCTAATATTACACAAAACTTACAAGGTCGTGTACCGGGATTATTGGCAAACTCTGGATCAGGACAACCAGGCGCACGTGCGAATGTAATTATTCGCGGAATTAAGTCTATACAAGGAGCAGGTACACAGCCTCTTTATGTGGTTGATGGAATACCTGTTTCAGATAATAGTATAGCTAACCTCAATTCAAATGATTTTGAAAGTGTAACGGTACTAAAAGATGCCAGTGCTGCTGCATTATATGGTGCTAGAGGAGGAACAGGAGTAATCGTAATAACGACAAAGCAGGGTAAAAAGGGCACTTCTGAGATTTCACTGCGTTCGCAATATGGTATTACTGCTCCGCCGAATTTTGACCGACTCAATCTGATGAATACAGCAGAATTGCTGGCTTATGAAGAACGTACAGGAGTAATTACACAATCAACTAATGCTGCCTTTTCTAACGTACCTGGGTGGTTTTACAGTCCTTTAAATCCAGCTAATGCAAATTTAACCGACATTCAGAAAGAGCGTTATGCCTATTTATTAGACAGTACTCGTAATATTAATACTAATGTTAGAGATTTACTGTTTAGAAATGGATTAAGCCAAAATTATGAACTTAATTTAAGAGGCGGTGCTGATAACGTTAAATATTATAGTTCGATAGGTTATTATAATCAAGATGGAATTGATAAAACTTCTGATTTTAAACGTTATTCTGGACGTTTTAATCTGGATTACACCAAAGGACGTTTTAATGCGCAGTGGAATTCTAATATGACCTATTCTACAACGAAAAAGGCCATTGGAGATTCTTGGGGTAACAGTACATTAAATCCATTTCAAATGATTTACCGTGCAAAACCATATGATAATCCTTATTTAGCTGATGGTACTTTGAATTTTGGTGCTGGTGGTACTAATTTGAACCTAAAAACTCTAGCAAACTTAATTGAAACCCAAGAGAATTCAAGGTGGAATGAAAATAAATGGAAAATCAATACAGGTTTAAACCTTTCTTTTAAAATTACAGATGATTTAACACTACGCAATGTATTAGGGGTTGATGCAGATAATACGCTCTATGAATATTACATTAATCCTGATTCTTATCGCGGAAGTGTCCAAACTCATTTGAGTGGTTTTGCTCGTGAATCTACGCTGATCAATGCACAAATTATTAATACTACTAGTCTAGCTTACAATAAAACATTCAATGAAAAACATACTGTAAGTGTCGCAGGATATTTTGAAGGTTTGCGTACATACAATAAAGGTAACGGCTTTTTATTATATAATTTAAATAAATCTTTACCGTGGACAGGTCAGGGGGCCAATCCACTGCCTACCAATGGTGCCGCAACAATGGTACAAAATGCTCGTAGTGCCAAATCAGGATATGGTATCCGCTCTTATTTTGCAAATGCAAGCTACTCTTATGACGATAAATACGCCGTAAATGCGAATATTCGTCGTGATGGTACATCTCGCATTTTAAACGATGCAAATAAAGAAATTACAACTTGGTCAACAAGTGCTGTTTGGAATATTCATAAAGAGGATTTCCTAAAAGACAATCAGATAATCAATAATCTGAGACTCCGCGGATCATATGGTATTACTCCTAATATTGGAAGTATCACTGTAAATTCTTATGATGTATATGGTTTTAATGTACCTAATTACCTTTCAGCTCAACTTCCGGGATTTGGAACTACTAATTATGTTGGATCTTCAGTCTCTGGATTATATCCTACAACACCAGGTAATCCTAATTTGAAAATTGAAAATGTAACTAAAGCTAATTTGGGTTTTGATCTTTCTGTATTGAATAATCGTATCAATTTATCGATGGATTTTTATAAGGAGACAACAAATGATTTATTTGTCAGTCAACCTTTATCCAATACAACTGGATTTAATACGATGGCCATTAATGCAGGAAAGATGTCAAACAAAGGTTTAGAAGCTGCATTAAGTGGAGATGTATTAAAAACTCCTGACTATAAGATCACATTAGGATGGCAACATGCAATTAATATCAACAAAATTGAAGATTTAGGGTCAGTTTCAGAGTATGAATCGGGTACCTTTATTATTCGTAAAGGTTTACCATATGGATCGCACTATACTTATCATTACCTAGGTGCAGATGTAGAAACTGGTCGTCCAACATATTATGCACAAGATGGTGTAACTAAAGTTTATACCCAATCAGAAGCAGGTCGTTTTGCTACATTTGGTACTTATCTTCCAAAACATGTTGGTGGATTTACCGTGGATTTGAGCTACAAAAGATTTTCTGTAGCTGGATTATTTTCTTATCAGTTTGATGTAGTACGTAGCAATAATGTTCGTAATTGGATTACGGATGGAAGTAGAGGCAATACAGCAGCTATTACCCAGTCTCGTGAATTGATCGATAATCAATGGCTAAAACCAGGAGATGAGAAATTTTTTCCTTCACCAGCTTATTCTAGAGGTTTTACAAATTCAGATTTACAAAATGCTAAATTCTTACGATTTAGAGAGTTAAATGTAGCCTATAATTTACCAGGATTTAATGTAGCAGGTAAATCAGTTCTAAAAGGAGGGAGTTTATATTTTACCGCTTATAATTTGGCTGTTTGGAGCCCTTGGGCTGGTACAGATCCAGAAGATGACAATAACATCAGTTTGGTTGAGTATCCAAACCCTAGAATGTTTGTTTTTGGTATTGATTTTAAATTTTAATTTATGAAAAGAATATTTTTAAATATATTTCTTGCTGGATTTATAATGTCAGCAACAACTTCTTGTAATAATCTATTAGATATTAAAGAAACAGATTTTTTAGGTGGAGAATTAGCATTACGAACAGTTAAAAACAATGAATCGTTATTAACGGGAGCTTATGCCGCACTGGGAAGTCAAACTGATATTGTTGGTGATGGTGCTGCAGAAATGGGTATTCGTGCAGCGGGTGTATTTTCGGATGAAGTTAAACCTGGCGATTTTTACAATGCACAAACGACACATGAATGGCAATTTTCTCCAGATGATGTAGGTATTCGTGACTCATATACAGCGATTGATAATTTTTATCGTGTTATTGATCGTGTTAATCGAGTTTTAACAGCATTGCCAAACGCTGTGAAAGAGGCCGATTCAGATGAAGCATTGAGACAAAAAGTAAAAGGTGAAGCATTGTTCCTTAGAGCATATGCCCATTTTGAATTATTTCGCTACTATTGTAAAAATTATGATCCTGCTGGATTAGGAATGATCTACATGACAGAATCATCCTTAGTTGCTCGATCAAGAGATCTAATGGGACCATATTTCGAAAATATATTAAAAGATATTGCCGAATCAAAACCGTTATTGGCTCAAGATGTGGCAGATGTCTATAGAGCAAATATGCTATCAGCTGTAGGTTTAAATGCAAGGGTAGCTTTGTATATGCGTAATTGGGATGAAGCTGCAAAGTCTGCGACAGAATATATTAATGCGTTACCATTAGCCTCAAAGTCTGAATTTCCAGGAATATGGACAGATGCAAATAAGAAAGAATCTGCATTTAAGCTTGCTAGAACCTTAGCAGCTGGAAGAGTTGGAAGTATTTACAGAGGTGTTTTCGCAAGAAATGCTGCGGGTAATTTGGTCGCACCAGCAAGTATACTATGGGTACCTTCTGACAAGCTTTGGAATATGTTTGATAAAACGAATGATATCCGTTTTAAAGAGTATCTTATTGATGAACCAATTTTGGCTGCAGTTACTGGTAAGCCCTCAAAAATTGTAAATAAATATCGTGGAACTGGTTATGCTTCGACAAATGAAAATGTGAATGATATCAAGGTGTTCAGAACTGCAGAAATGTACCTAATTAGAGCAGAGGCTCGTGCAGAACAAGGGCAATTTACAGGTGCAAATAGCGGTGAATCGGATTTGAATGCATTGAGAGAAGCTCGAATAAATTCTTATACTAATCAAATATTTTCTTCTAAGGATGCTTTAATTCAAGCTGTTATGGATGAAAGATTTAAAGAATTGGCATTTGAAGGACATCGTTTCTGGGATTTAAAAAGAAGAAGTTTACCTGTTCAACGTCTAGCTTCTGACGCTCCTACACCGGCTTCAGCTACTTTGCAAGCTAATGATTATCATTTTGTACTTCCAATTCCGAATGCTGAAATTTCTGGTAACCCCTTGATTCAACAGAATGAAGGATATGCAACAAAATAATAAATAGGTATTTATTATATTTGAAAAGTTAAAGAAAAAATGCTTTAATGATTTCATATTAAACAGTACAAGTTACAACACTTGTACTGTTTTTTTTGCACAATAGTATTATCAAATGTTTAATAATTTTAAAATCTTACATTGATATAATTTAGTATCAACTTTAGTTCTTGTTTACATTCTCTTGATCAGAGAATGGGTTTTTTGCTTCCTTTTTCGCTCTATTTTCACTATATTGTAGATACCAATATAGACTTTTATGAAAATAGGCCTCCTATTGTTCACATGTTTTCTTTTCCAATGCGCTTTCGCGCAGTCAGGCTTTGTTTTGCTTAAAAACAAAAAGCTTAGTTTTCCCTTTATCTTTGCTCATAATTTGGTGATTATCCCTGTTGAAGTCAATGGTTTTATGATGAATTTTTTGCTTGATACAGGTGTGAAAGAAACAATGGTCTTCGGAAAATCTATAGGTGATGTAGACCATACTATATTTAAAAACAAATTTCAGGGCTTAGGAAGAAGTTCGGGTATTGATGGTATCCTCACTATCAATAATCATCTCCTAATAGCAAAAAGAATGGAAGATAAAGATCATCCTATTTATATCTTAGATAATGAACATATTGATATTTCATCACGAATTGGTGTTGAGGTGAATGGCATATTGGGCAGTCGTTTCTTTGCAGACTATAGGATTGCATTTGACTTTCTAAAAAAAAGAATAACAGTATTTCCAAAGAACGACATTCCAAAAGCATGGTCAAAGTTGACAAAATTACCCATTGAGATTATTGGAAGTCGCCCATTTGTGGAAATTTCTGTACAACAATATAAGGAACAAATAAACGGTAAAGCACTTATCGATATGGGAAATAGTGATGCGGTATTGTTATTGAAAAATAGATTGAAAGAATATGAAATACGCCCCCCTTCCATTACTGATTATATAGGTCAAGGATTTAATGGTGAAATTTATGGTTTGCGAAATCGAATAAAGGAATTGACCGTAGGTCCATTCCATATGTCATTTCCATTAGTTGCTTACCCAGAGATGGAGTCTGTTCAAAATGCAAGGATTATTACTGACAGAATAGGATCTATCGGTAATGAATTGTTGAGGCGTTTTCAAATTATTTTTGATTATCCAAATAGACAGATTTATCTAAGTAAAAATAGAAATTTCGATAAATTTTATTATCTGAATATGAGCGGTCTAGAAATTGTGCATGATGGAGTAAAATGGGAAAAGGAAGAAGTTCCAGTTGCATTGAAGCGTGGTGGGAGTAATGAAGTCAATTTTGATAATAAAATGCAGTTTAAATTTATCTTAAAACCATTATTTAAAATCGATATGGTCAGAGCAGCTTCTCCAGCTCAATTGGCCGGTTTAATGAAAGATGATAAAATTTTAGCGGTCAATGGTCGAACGGTTTCTGCTTATACACTAGAGGATTTAACGAACTTAATGAAATCTGAAGAAGGAAAAGAAATTGTGATGAAGATTGAAAGAAATGGAGTAAAGATGGATTTTCGATTCACACTGCAAGATCCACTACCATTTATTCATTAATGTTATTCGCCTATTTTATAATTAAGATGCCTACTAAATTTTGTTCATTTTTTCTGTAGTTGTATTGGTCTAAACGTCATACTACAAACATCATAATTTCATACTTTTTTCCACTAAAGAATTGCTTTATTAAGAATACTGCTTTGTCAATAATAAGTAATTAAAATTTTAATCAAATCTACTTTGATTTTTCTTTACTACCCATATTTTTTTTGGATTAGATTATGATAAGGGTTAATCAATCAAACTCTCAATCTCTACATTTATATAACTTTATCTTTTTTATTTTATAAAAGTTGCATAATTAATTTAATGTCATATCTTTGTTTTAACAAATATTTAACAATCCAATTCTGATTGTTTTTAAATTTGTTTTGACATAGCCTTATTTTGAAAAGTAAAACAATGTCAATTTTCGGAAATTTCCTTAATAGAATGTAACTTATTTTTGTCTCAAAAATTATAATTTACTATTTATTAGTAAGTTAAGGTTTTTTTGTTTTGAAAATTCCGCACAATGATCAATTCCAAAAGCCATTTGAAAATGTTTAAATATTTTCATTGGTTGTTTCGCTAAGTAACTTTTTTGAATTGAAAAAAATGAACTTAACCAAAGCTTCTCAATAAGAGGCTTTTAATTCAATAAACAAACATAAACATATGAAACAAACTTTACTCAGTTTTTTTGTGGGTAGTATGATTCTGACCTCTGTTGCATTTGCACAAGACAAAAAGGTTACTGGTCGCGTTGTTGGCGCTGATGGTAAACCTTTAGTAGGAGTGACTATCGTTGTACAAGGATCAAATTTAGCTACTCAAACCGATGCAAATGGAAATTATTCTTTTTCTGTGCCTACAGGGAAAATTATTGTTTTTAAATCTCTAGGTTACTCCGATAAGTCACTTATCGTCAAAGAAGGATCTTCTACATTAAATGTCACTCTAGAGAATTCAAGTGAAGAACTTAATGAGGTTGTTGTTGTAGCCTATGGTACTGCTAAAAAAGAGTCACTTACTGGTTCGGTTTCGTCAATAGGAGCAAAAGATTTAGAAAAAAGACCTGTAACGAATGCTTTCGCAGCTTTGGAAGGATCAGCCGCTGGTATTCAAATAAATAATACATCGGGCATGCCTGGTGATGAGCCTAGTATCAGAATTCGTGGTTTTTCATCATTAAATGGATCTAACAATCCATTATATGTAGTTGATGGTGTTCCTTTTGGAGGTAATATTTCTGATATTAATCCAAATGATGTTGAGAGTATTTCTGTGTTAAAAGATGCATCTTCATCAGCGCTGTATGGTAGTAGAGCAAGTAATGGTGTTATCATCATTACAACTAAAAAAGGAAAGGCTGGTCGTTCACAGATAAATGTATCAACAGATCAGGGATTTTATTCAAGAGGTATTGCTGAGTATAGCCGTGTAAATGATAGACAATTTATGGAGGCGATGTGGACAGGATACAGAAATAATCTGTTGTCTACTAATGCTAAAGCTTATCCAACTACGGAGTCTGCTAACGCTGAGGCTTCGAAGTCTCTTGTTAGTAACTACCTAAAATTAAATATCTACGATAAGCAAGATGATCAGTTATTTGATGAAAATGGAAAACTGGTTTCTGATGCACAAATAAAAAGTGGATACCGTGACGATTTAGACTGGTTTAGTGAAGTTGATCGTGTTGGCCACCGCCAAAACTACAATATCGACGGAACTACAGCTACCGATAAAGCTAAAGTTTTTTACTCGACAGGGTATTTAAATGAAAAAGGATACATTAAGAATTCTGGCTTAAAAAGGTTTACTGGACGATTGAATGCTGAACTCCAAGCTAAAGATTGGTTTAAATATGGTTTTAATATGGCAGGGTCTCATCAGATATCAGATCGCATTAGTGGTTCCTCTGATGATGCAAGTTCATTTGTAAATCCATTCAATTACGCTCGTACGATTGCACCTATTTATCCTATTCATCTACACAATGAGGATGGAAGTTATGCGTCAAATATCTTGGGCGGTAAACAATATGATAATGGTGAATCAACACGATTACAATACGTAGGTCGTCATACAATTTGGGAAAATGAATTGAATAGTGATCAAACCATTAGAAACACAATAAACGGTAGGGCATTCCTAGAATTTAAGTTTTTAAAGGATTTTACTTTCACAGTCAATGGTGATTTGAATGTTCGTAATTCTGAGCGTCGTACCTATAATAATGCAATTATTGGAGATGGGGTAGGTCAAGGTAGAGCTGCAAGACGTAACTATAGATACAAAAATTATACAGCTCAGCAATTGTTAACTTGGAATAAAGATTTTGGCGCACATCATATTGATGTATTGGCGGGCCATGAAAATTTTTCTGATAATATGAGCTACCTGTATGGGTATAAGACTGACGAGATCTTTGCAGGAAAAACGGATATGATTAATTTTACAAAGATTACTTCTTTGTATGATTATCAGGAAGATTATCGTGTGGAAAGTTACTTATCACGCGCACGATACAATTACGATGGTAAATATTTTGCTGAAGCATCTTTTAGAAGAGATGGATCTTCTCGATTTAGTCCTGAAAACCGTTGGGGTAACTTCTGGTCATTAGGAGGTAGCTGGATCGTATCAAAAGAGAATTTTTTCAAGAATGCTCTCAATACAGTGAATGATCTTAAAGTTAGAGCGTCATATGGCGAGGTAGGAAACGATGAAAGTGCAAACAAATACGCACATTTATCTCTTTATACAATGGATCAAAATGCTAATGCAGGTGCTGTTTATAAAAGTCAGATTCCTTCTCCGGATTTAATCTGGGAAACTTCTAGCTCATTTTCTACAGCAATCGAAGCAAAATTATTCAAACGTGTCAATTTGAGCATCGAGTATTTTAATAAACAATCGAAAAATTTAATTTTCGACCTTAATTTACCATTATCAGCAGGACCTAACTCCACAACCACAGCTGTTTCAACTGTAACTAAAAACATTGGATCTATGTCCAATAGAGGTATCGAATTAACTTTCGACGTAGATGTGTTAAGAGGTGAAGGATGGAGATGGAACGTTGGTGCAAATGCAACTTGGCTGACCAACAAAATTTTAAGTTTACCAGAGGAAAACAGAGAAAATGGTGTTGTTACGGGTAACTTCAAATGGGTTGAAGGTGGTGGACGTTATGACTTTTGGATGTTTAAATATGCTGGGGTAGATCAAATGACTGGTAAATCGCTCTATTTAGCAGATACAGAAAGATTCAATGTGAATGGTTCTGCGCCAGATAAAGCAGCAATACCTGCGGCCGAACTTGTTGAAATCAACGGTAAATATTATGTTACCAATGCTTCAAGTTATGGTAAAAGAGACTGGTCTGGATCAGTTATTCCAAAAATGAATGGTAGTTTCAATACAAGCTTTGAATATAAAAATTTCAGTTTATCCGCTTTATTTACTTACGCAATTGGAGGTAAAGTTTTTGACTCATCTTATAGAGATTTAATGAGTATGTCAGGTACTCCAGCATCTTTACATACGGATATTATGAACTCATGGTCTGCTATGCCAGACGGAATGACTGCTACATCTGAGAATAGATTGGATCCTAATGGAATTCCTGCTATCAACTTTTCACAAAGTAATATGAACAATTTTACGAGTGACCGCTTCCTTATAGACGGTTCATATCTTGTTGTGAAAAATATTGCTTTTGGATACCGTTTACCAAAAGAGTTGATCAACAGAATTGATTTGTCTTCAGTAACAATAGTAGCAGGAATAGAAAATTTGGCTACAATGACAAAACGTAAAGGTATGAACCCTCAACAACAATGGAATGGTACAAGTACGAATGCTTGGGTAACACCACGTACGGTATCTTTTGGTGTAAAAGTTGGACTATAAGAATTTAAACAATGAAAAAAATTAATTATATAAAGTTATTATTATTAGGAGTTGTCTCTCTTTCGTCTTGTAATAAGGATTATTTAGATACACGTCCTACAGACTCAGTAGAGAAATCTGAAGTTTTTGCAACCACAAAAAGCGCTAAAGTTGCTGTCAATGGGCTTGCCAAAATGATGACACAACAATATTTAAGTAGTCAAGGATTCAATGGTGAAGGAACAATAAAGATGTACTATGGTAACTATCCTGGTAACAATTTTTTTGTCAATCTAAGTGGTTGGGCAGATATCATTAATTCCAATTATAATCAGAACTTAACGAGTATCTATTTATATTACCCTTGGTATTACTACTATAAAGTCATTTCGAATGCAAATGAAATTGTATTAAATATTGATGCGGCAGAAGGACCTGATTCAGAAAAACAATTTATCAAAGCCCAAGCGTTGACTTTCAGAGCATATAGTTTTATGATGCTTGCTCAACTTTATGGAAATAGATGGAGTGATTCAAATAATGGGCAAACAAGTGGATTGGTTTTAAGAACTGATGTGTCAACCGGAGATATGCCTTTATCGACTTTAGGACAGACTTATGATTTAATTTATAAGGACTTAAGTGACGCGATATCCATGTATGATAAGTCTGGGTTAAATCGTGAGTCAGGTAAAAATTTTCAGGTTAATAGGGATGTTGCTTATGCAGTTTATGCAAGAGCAGCATTGAATAAGCAAGACTATGTCAACGCTGAAAAATTTGCAATTCTCGCTCGTGAGAATTACAAATTAATGAATAATAATGAATACAAGAGCGGGTTTTACGATCCGAATGGTGAATGGATTTGGAGCAGTTATGGTGCTGCAGATGAAACACTATTCTTTTATTCATTCCAATCCTATATAGCTTATAATTCAACAGCTAGTGCTGCTAGAACTACACCAAAATGTATTAGTAGAGAGCTTTTTAATAAAATCCCTAGCTCTGATATCAGAAGAGATTTATTTTTGGATCCAAAAACTGAGGCATATACAGCTGCAACAGGTATTGCAGGAGCAGCAATGAAAGCGAGAGCATTTCAAACATTTCCAGATTTGCAATCGACAGCAGTTCCTTATGCTTATATGAGTTTCAAATTCAAAGCAAAGGATCTTCCTGGTGTAGGAAATCTAAATCATTTTAGAGCTTCTGAGATGTACTTAATTGAAGCTGAAGCTAAATATTTCCAAAATAAAGCTGCAACTACGGTACAAGCTACTTTAAATGCTTTAAATGCTGCTTCGGGTAGAGATGCAAATTATAACTGTACAAAAACAGGCGCTGAATTGTTAAAGGAAATCAAATTGTATCGTGCAATTGAGCTTTGGGGTGAGGGATTTGATTGGTTTGATATGAAACGTTGGGGTGACCCGATCATTAGAAACGCGAATGCAAATGGAGGAAACTTCTTGACATCACTTGCGGTTACTATCAATCCTCAAGATAAAAATAAATGGACATGGTCTATTCCATTAAGAGAATCAGATTATAATAAAGGGTTAGAATAAAAATATTTTATTTTAAATTCTATAATTATTTTTATTAAGTCAAAACCTCCAAAAGTTAACAACTTTTGGAGGTTTTTTTTATAGCATAGATTTTCGCTTTATATTACGAGATCCGCTACCTTTTGTACAGAATTGATTTTCTAGCGAATAATCATATTTTTGAAATTTACCAGCTTCAATAGACTTTGATATTAAGATCTCACTACTCAAATTTCAATATACAATAACTTAATTTTCGCACCTACTGATTGTCCTAAGTCATTTCTGTTTTTTGTAATTATATTGTTATAGAAGACTGATCAATCCTGTAATTTTGTTTAATATTTATTAACTTTATAGTGTTATTTTTAGCATTAATGAACTTAATAAACCAATAATCATTTTTAAGGGCAATATTGACTTCATATTATAGTACTTGACAAATCAAACTAAAATAGGTTAAGCTCAGGAAAGGCTCGCTTAAAAACAAATCTTAATTCTATGAAAAAAAATTTCATTTTTTTAATCTCATTGTTCCTGTTACAGGTATTTAGTTTTGCCCAAACAGGGAAAATATAACATGTTGTTCTAGTAGGGTTTGATGGATTGGGAGCTTATGCAGTTCCTAAGGCAGAGATGCCAAATCTGAAGCATATGATGCAAACAGGAAGTTATAGCCTAGATGTAAGAACCGTCTTGCCGTCATCTAGTGCAGTTAACTGGGCATCCATGCTGATGGGAGCTGGTCCAACCATGCATGGTTATACAGAATGGGGAAGTCAGAAACCTGAAATCCCTTCTATAAAGACAACAGCGAACGGACTTTTTCCATCTCTATTTAATGCCATTGCGTCCAAAAATCCTAAAGCAACATTTGCTGTTATACACAGTTGGCCAGGAATTGGTTATCTAATCGATAAAAAGGTTGTTCAACAAGTATATAACATGGAAGATAATGAAGAAAAGACTTTAGAAAAAGCTATAGAAGTTATCAAAAAGGATAAACCGACCTTGACATTTATACATTTTGATCAGCCAGATGGTGTTGGTCACCAGATAGGTCATAATACACCTGAATATTTTGCAGAATTAAAAAATGTTGATAAAAGGATTGGACAATTACAGCAAGCAGTGAAAGATGCTGGTATAGAAAAAGAAACTATTTTTGTTATCGCAGCCGATCACGGGGGAATCGATAAAGGTCACGGTGGAAAAACATTAGCAGAAGTAGAAATACCATTTATTATGACAGGACCAGGAGTTCCAAAGGGCAAAAAAGTTGAAGAACCCATGGTGATTTATGATATTGCACCTACATTGACCTGGTTACTGGGAGCATCTCAAGATGAAGTATGGAGAGGTAAACCTATTAAATCATTTCAAAAATAATGACAGATCAAGAGTTTCAACTGCTACATCACAATAGAAATATTTTGAATTTATTTACATCTATCAAACAAACTTTTATCCAGATGGCTAAATGTGCTATCGTATGTTTTATGAGCATTGTATCCATTACTTCATGTCAAGTTAGCAATCGTTTAAAAACACATCCATATGTGTATATACAACATGAGCGGCGTGAAGCAAAAAAATGGAAATTGATTTGGGAAGATCAATTTAATGGCAGCTCATTAGATACGACAAGATGGAGTAAGATCCCTCCAGGGGAGGCTGATTGGAATCGACATATGAGCATGGATACTGCATGTTTTGCAATGGAAGATGGTAAACTGATTTTGAAGGGTATTAATAATCCAGATTCGTCCAGAGATTCCCGTCCTTTTTTAACTGGAGGTATTTGGAGTAAAGGAAAGTTTGCCTTTCAATATGGTCGAATTGAAATACGTGCTAAGCTTGGCCATGCACAAGGAGCATGGCCAGCAATTTGGATGCTTGCTGAATTAGATAAGTATGGAAAGTATCCTAAAAATGGAGAGATTGATATCATGGAACATCTTAATCATGATTCTATCATCTATCAGACAACTCATTCCTATTATACTTTGGATCTCGGAAGAAAAAATAGTCCGCCACATTCCGGAACAGCAAAGATTGTCGCTGGAAAATATCATGTTTATGGTATCAGTTGGTATCCAAATCGTATTGTGTTTCAGTTGGATGGGAAAGATACATTTTCATATCCTAGAATGACTGAATTAGATCAATCACAATGGCCATATGATCAACCTTTCTTTTTATTAATAGATCAACAATTAGGAGGTAATTGGGTGGGGAAAGTAGATTCAAAACAATTACCCGTGGAAATGCTGATTGATTGGGTGAAAGTATATCAATAATTTATTATTCTCCACGGCATGTCCAACGGTTTACTGGTGGACATTTTTTATGCAAACGGGAATTTAAAAATAACAATTCCTTAATTTTATTTTTAACATATACTAAACTCTTTGTTTTACTTTTGACATGTTTATCTCTATCTAAATACTCATATTTTAAATGATCAATTGGTGTGAAATCAAGATGGACAAATCTTTTTTAGATTGATCATAAAATACATATATATTGTTAAATTCAATTATCTATGTTCATGTTAAGTATGAGAGAAATGGTAATATCTAAAAACACGTTAGAATGCTAATTGAAGTTAATAAGAAAGTCATTTTATAAGTGAACATGATATAATAAAAAAATCATTAACTCCTTACAAGCAATCATAGGATATATCATTTGTTTATAAATGTTAAACTTTAAAATCTAAAATAATATAAAATTTAAAAATGAAAAGAACCTATTATCTATTGACAATATTATTGACCATAAGTATGAGTATTGTCCATGCGCAATATCGGGGTCAAGTTTTTGTTGATGCAAATGGAAATGGAAAATTTGACGATAATGAAACTACTCTTTCCGGTGTCGTGGTTTCAGATGGTTACCAAGTTGTGCAGACTAATGGTAGGGGAAAATTTGAATTGCCTGTAACTTCTGATGCTCGATTTGTGTTTGTAACGTCCCCTAGCGGATATAAGTATTCAAAAACTCATTTTTTGAAAATTAATTCCGAACGTGAGGATTACTCAATTGGATTGATGAAAGACAATACGCAAAATCCTGATTCTCTCAATTTCATTCAAATCACGGATACCGAGACAGCTTTATATGGTTCGTGGATAGAGAATGTACGAAAGTATGCTGTGAACCAAAAAAGTTCTCTGATCATGCATACAGGAGATATTTGTTATGAACTAGGTATGCGCTTCCATGCTCAACAAGTCAATAGTCAACTCATGGGTTTACCTGTTTATTATGCTGTTGGAAACCATGATCTTGTAAAAGGAGAATACGGTGAAAAATTGTTTGAAGATTTATTTGGTCCAACGTATTATTCTTTTGATGCCGGTCCTGCACATTTTGTCGTTACACCGATGTGGGGTGGTGATTACCAGCCCAGCTATACAAGAGATCAAGTTATAGCATGGCTAAAGAAGGATTTAGAATTGAAAGATAAAAATAAACCAGTTATATTTATAAATCATGATTTTGATATAGGTCCAGATTTTATTCTAAATGGAAAAACATCCAAAATTGATCTTAAAGAGTATAATCTTAAGGCTTGGTTATTTGGTCACTGGCATAATAATTACTCTTTTGTTAATAAGAATAATGGTGTTCGTGTAATTTCGACAAATGCACCTAATAAAGGAGGTATAGATCATGCTGTTGGGCAGTTTTTAGAGATTAAAGTAACCAAAGAAGGTGTAAGAGATGTTTCTTCAAAATATACCAATTTGAATAACCATATTCAACTTTTAGATCCGACTTTACAAACTCATACAAAAGGTTTGATTTCTTTTCGAGCTCAAATATATGATAGTAATCGTACAGTAAAATCTGTCCATATCCGAGTTCTTAATGATAAAGGAAATCAAATCTTGTTTTTACCGTTAAAAGCAATTTCAGATTGGACTTGGGAATCAGTACCGATTATGAAAGTTGTCAATAAATCTTTTATTGCATACGTAGAAGTTGACTATAAAGATGGTACACAAGCTATTAAAAAGCAAAGTTTTGGAAAAGATATTAACAGACAAGATTTTCGACTTAATTGGATTAGTAATTTAGGCGGTAACAGTTGGAAAGTAAGTCCTGTTGTAGCAGATGGTCTTATTATTGGCGGTACTTTTGACGATGGAGGGAATGGAAGATCTACTATAGTAGCATTGGATGAAAAGTCGGGGAAGAAAGTATGGTCATTTTCGACAGTCAATTCTATTAAGCAAAAACTTCGTTTTCAGGATGGGATTATTGTCGGTACTGATGTCGCAGGTAATGCTTATGCTCTGGAAGCGAAGACAGGTAAATTAATTTGGGAAAAGGCTTTGAGTCAAGGTAGTTTACCAAGTTATGTAACTGCAGGAGCTATTTATGAAGGAATTTACTATACCGGTTATGGATCATATTTAACTGCATTAGATTTACAAACGGGCCAGGAAATATGGAAAAATAAAGACTGGAATGGTGGAGAGGCAATGCCAGGCGAGATGACCATTACCCAAGATCAGTTGTTTACTGGTGCTAATTGGAATAGTCTGTTTGCCCATGATAGAAAAACTGGAAAATTAATTTGGAAGAAGAATGAAGATGGTCTACGTTTTAGAAGCTCCGGTGTTGCAGTTGTTGGTCAAGAAATTTATGTAACAGGATTAAACACTGTCTTTGTACTGGACAAGTTAACGGGTCAGGTATTACGTAAAAAAATGTTTGATTATGATTTTAAAGTGATGGCAACACCTGTATTAAGTCATCAACAATTAATATTGTCTACTTCCGATAAGGGAATTGTTGCATTAGACAAGAGTACTTTAGAAGAAAGATGGAATTTTCTTACTGGTGAAGCACTTATCTATACTTCTTCATATAGCACACCTGATCAAAATAAACTCGTTGCAACAGTTGAAGCTGCAGTACAGCAAAGTGGATCTGACTTGGTGTTTGGAGCATCCGATGGTTACTTATATCGTTTAGGTGAGGAAGGGAATTTAAAAGGAAAAATTAATTTAGGTGTTCCAATTTTGGCTGAGGTACTTATAAAAGACAATTTGCTATATGTGATGGATTTTGCTGGAAATGTCTACTGTTTCGAAAATTAATGTAAATTATACATCATTAAAATAGAAGAGATACATAGATTGGTCTATTCTAATAATAGTGATGATCGATATCATAATATTGATAACCATTAATCAGAATCAGTAGCTATCCTTAGCTATTTTCGCAGAAAGGCATGGAAATTTTAAAGACGTTTTATAAAACGTTTGTGTATATGAATGAAACGTTAAGTCAATATTATTAGTATTGTTAATGTAGTATATGAAGTAACATGTTAATCTGTTGTTAGGTAATAAAAACTTAATGGCACTGTTGACAATAATTTGTTTAATTTTGAGGTTGATTATGGAAGATAATACGATATTTAGGATCAGTAATAAGATTAAGGAAATCCGTAAGATTAACGGAGTGACCATTCAAGAATTAGCGGTTAAAGCCGGAGTCAGCAAAGGATTGATTTCTCAAATTGAAAACAATAGAACTGTGCCTTCATTGTTTGTTCTGATTAATATTATCAATGCACTTGAAGTTGATTTAAATGAATTTTTTAAAGATTTTAACTCGGACAATGCCTTAGGACCTATTATTGTAAAAAAGAAAGATAGTTATGTTGAGTTTGAAAAAGAACAAGCTATAGGATTTCACTATAAACGTATATTTACTTCATCCATTGATAGTTCAACACTGGATATTGTCTTACTGGAATTACAACCAGATGCCAAAAGACCAATGGTACAGACTGAGGCATTTGAATATAAATATATACTTAGTGGTCAAGTAGAATATGTTTTTAAAGATCAGGTGATCGTACTTGATGAAGGCGACTCTATATTTTTTAACGGAAGGCTATCACATACACCTAGAAATATAGGGAAGGAAAAAGCGATCATGTTAATCGTTTATTTTTTTGAACAGCATAAAAAATAGCTAGCAATGCATTACAAATAAAAAGGCTTTCTCCATGGAGAAAGCCTTTTTATTTGTAATCATATTTCCTGAATATAATTATATTTGTTTACAAATACTTAACAAAAGTTTAGTGTTTTGCTAATTTCTGAATTTTACTTTTGGTTGTGAGAAATTGTCACATACTAAAATCTAAATGATGGGATTATCAGATAAATTTAAAAACCGTATTAATCAACTGGATGAAAAATCTGTAGCTGTTCTCTTGGCTGTTACAGCATTTCTATGTTACACGTGTATGTATTCTTTTAGAAAATCCTTTACAGCAGCTTCATTTGATGATGAGACGATATGGGGTATCAATTATAAAGTTTGTTTGGTGATTACTCAAATGATTGGCTACATGATTTCTAAGTTTTATGGTATTAAATTTATAGCTGAGAGTAAGCAAAAGAATCGGGGACGCTATTTGATTCTACTCATTAGTATTTCGTGGATTAGTTTACTGGCATTTGCCTGTTGCCCACGTCCTTGGAATGTTATTTTTCTCTTATTAAATGGATTTCCTTTGGGTATGGTATGGGGTTTGGTTTTTAGTTACCTAGAAGGTCGTCGCTATACAGAGATCATGGGAGCTGTGATGGCTGTTAGTTTAATTTTTGCATCAGGTCTTATAAAGACTACTGGACGTTGGCTCATGCTCACTTTTCCAATCAATGAATATTGGATGCCTTTCTGTACAGGATTCTTATTCTTATTACCATTTATAGGATGTGTCTGGTTATTGGAAAATGCACCGGATCCAACTGAACAAGATAAATTACTCCGTACCGAGCGAATTGCTATGGATAGTACAAGTCGAAAAGAATTTTTTAAAATGTTTAAACCAGGTATTATACTGACTGTTTTTATTTATACCATGCTGACCATCATCAGAGATGTCCGTGACAATTTCGAAATCGAAATTTGGGAAATGTTACATGTAAAAGGTACTGGTATTTTCGCAAAAGTTGACGGTATCATCGCCGTGATTGTCTTGATATGGGTTGCTTTGTTGATTGTTGTTAAAGATAATTTAAAAGCATTTAAACTGATTCATATAATGATTATAGCGGGTTTTTTTATAGCAGGTGGTTCGACTTACTTATTCAACTATCAATATATCGATGGTCTGGGTTGGATGTTGATGGTCGGTTTGGGTCTATACTTAGCTTATATTCCTTATAACGCCATATTTTTTGAAAGAATGATCGCTACTTATAAAATGAAAAGCAATATTGGATTTGTCATGTATCTAGCAGATTCAATTGGTTATTTGGGAAGTTTTTTAGTTTTGATCAATAAAGAACTATTACCCAATTCAGTCACATGGGGGAGCTATTTTATACAATTGGTTTTCCTTACTTCAATAATAGGGGGTGGACTATCTTTGGTATCATTATGCTACTTCGTTCGTAAAAAAGAGGGTATCGATAAAAAGGAACAAAATCCTATAAAACCCTGGAATGTTAATAATAGTGATGTTCAAGTAAGTTAATAAAAATATACATAAATATGGATTCAAATAAATACGATCTAATAGTTGTCGGAGGTGGTATTCTAGGCACATTTCATGCTTATCATGCATTATTAAAAGGATTACGTGTTTTGCAATTAGAGAAGGATAATTATCCCGTCAGTTCAACAGTGCGAAATTTTGGACAAGTTGTACCTTCTGGAATGGCTGGACGATGGTTTGATTATGGGGTTAGAGGTTTGGAAATCTACAAATCCATACAAAATGAAATGGATATCTCTGTCCGTAATAATGGAAGTATGTATATTGCTTCCGATCCGGATGAAGTTCAGATGTTACATGAATTAAGTGCACATTACCAACTTGTTGATTATGCCCATGAACTATGGTCCAAAGAACAAGTACTGGAAGCTTATCCAATGATGCATGCTTCTTATGTCAAAGAGGCCATTATTTTTAAACAGGAAGTAAGCGTAGAACCAGATTTAATGATCCATCGTTTACATCACTATATGCAAAGTAAGTTTGGTCAATATACTTTAAAATATAATAAGACAGCGATAGCTTGTGAAGATAAAGCCGATACTGTCAACGTGACGAGTAGTGACAATGAAGTATTCTACACAGATAAGGTTATTATATGTAACGGATATGAGTTTAAAATTCTATACCGATCACTTTTTGAAAATAGTGGTTTGAAGATTAGTAAATTGCAAATGATGCGTACCAAACCGCTGAAATCGATGCATTTGCCTGGTAATATTTTAACAGGACTTACGATACGCCGCTATGAGAGTTTTGAAGCCTATTGTCCTTCTTTCCACCAAGTAGTCGTGCCTGAGCATTATAATGAATTGCGTAAGCAAGGTATTCACATTTTATTTAAACAAGCAGTGGATGGCAGCATTATCATTGGCGATTCACATGAATATGCTAGCGGAAGTCAATTAGATGAACTCGGTTTTTCTATTCACGCTACTATTAACGATTTGATGCTGAATGAGGCAAATCGTATTCTTCCTGTTGATCATACTATGATTGCAAGTTCTTGGGCTGGATTTTATGCACAGCATGAAAATGAAATATTAGAATTGGATATCAGTGATCGTATACATGTACGTACAGGCATCGGGGGAAAGGGTATGACAGCAAGTGCTGGTTACTCTGAAGCTAGTATAGCTAAGATATTTGGATAAGGATACCCGATGTTAAATAGATCGGAAAGTCAGCAGATTCTTAAGACCATCTCATTGATGCATTTTTAGGATACACATGGTAGTCAGAGATATCCTGTTATGAAAACTGCAAAATTACAACCCTGGTACAAATGTATTAGGTGATGAGAATAATTTGACCTGATGTGTTTGGTGGTACAAAAAATTTCTTGCATCTTTAATAGCGTTCAGACTGTAATTATTTGAACGCTATTATTATAAAACCATTTTATGAAAAACCTAAAAAATCAAAAGCTGCTAGTCTTGTTGTTCTTTATTATATGTACCTCTTGTTCTAAAAAAATAGATAAGGCAGTCGAAAGTGATCAAAACCTTTCAGGAACCTATCGCTTACTTGAAAGTAAAACCATCAAAGGAGGGGACACTATTATTGCTTTTTCAGATACATTAAAAACAGAGATGTTTAAAATGTTCAATGAAAATCATTTTTCTTTCTTTAATCATGACAAAGAAAAGGGCAAAGGTAAAGATCCTTTATTTGTTTCTGGAGGTGGAACTTATACATTAAATGGTAACAAATATCAAGAACGACTTCAATACTGCAGTATGCGAGATTGGGAAAATAATATCTTTGATTTCGAATTGATTCAAAAAGGAGACACCCTCATTCAAAAGGGAGAAGAAAATCTTCCAGAATTAGGAGTGAAGCAGATTATTATTGAAACTTATATCAAATTCAAATAAGATAATATTTAAATTTGATATAAGTTTCATGATAAAAGAACAGAGGCTATTTTAATAGAGTCAGTTTTGGATCGCAGCAGATGCTATTTTCTTTTTTCCATTCGAACTAAATATTGGTCATGCTCATCTTCAAATAAAATTTGAACAACCCAGTTCAATTCATGAGCAATGTTAATGAGCATTTTTTGGTCCAGATATAACCACTTAAATTTCTCTCCAAAATTTCCTTGATATTGATATTGGTAATTAATTTCTCCAAAATAATGTTCTGGACGCTTTATTTTATACTCTTCATAAAGATAATCAATATTTGAAGTATCAAAAATAAGTTGACCTCTTGAAGTCAATAATGATTCTGCATGATGTAGTAATTTTTTAAATCCGTCGATATCTCCAGCCAGTCCAATCCCATTCATTAAGAATAACAGTGTGTCATATTGTTCACCTTTAAATTGATAGAAGTCGTTATGATGAATTTTTTGAACACCCCGTTGCTGCATGATTTGGCATGCGATATTCGATATTTCTAAAGCCTCAACATCAAAATTTTTGTCTTGTAAATATAAGGTGTGACAACCAGCACCAGCACCAACATCCAAAACGCGACCGTCACATAGAGAGAGCGCGATAAATTCTAATTCAGGAATCTCTTCTTGGTCACGAAAAAATATATCTACTGGCATTTCTTCAATATCTCCATAACTACTATGTAAAAGTAGAGGAGCTATCTCTTTTTGGTGAAGGTAATAATCATTTAAGGCTTCGCCGTATATATCTCTAGTCATGTATCATTAATATTTGTTTTGCCAATTTGATCGTAGCGGAGTCTCCTGTGTTTTTTTTAGGTTCATCAGATAGTTTTATGACCTGAGTCCATTCGTCATCCTCGGGCTGAGTTTCAGTCATCTTAATCACGATGTTCATTTGTTTTAATCCCACATCGTTAGTGAAATTTGTTCCAACTCCAAATGAATACCCAATCTTTCCTTTGCAATATTGGGTAATATGAGCGACTTTTTCATAATCTAATCCGTCGGAGAAGATAATGGTTTTTGATAAAGGATCGATTCCCTTATTGACATAATGCGAAATGATTTTCTCGGCAAACTCTATGGGATCTCCACTATCATGTCTTACCCCATCAAATAGTTTCGTAAGTTTCTTGTCAAATTGTCTAAAGAATACTTCTGTGGTATAGGTGTCGGATAATGCAATTCCTAAATCACCTCGATAAACATCTGCCCAATGCTCTAATCCTAGTAAATTTGCCATTTTGAATCCATATTTAGCAGCATGAAACATAAACCATTCATGCGCATGCGTGCCGATTGGTTTAGTTTGATATTGCATAGCAAGGTGTACGTTACTTGTTCCGATGAAGGTACCGGCGCCATATTTTTTTAAAGTTTCCACAACAAGTTGATGTACATGATACGAATGTCTTCTTCTTGTACCAAAATCTGCAATCGTGATGGCCAACCTCTTATATTTCTCAATTTTATTTCTAGCATCAGTGATTACCTGTTCATCTGATAAGCGCTCCTGTTCCGTGACTTCATAGTAAAGCTCACATATTAAAGACATAACCGGAACTTCCCATAGGATGGTACGATACCAGTATCCCTCAATTTTAACTTCTAAATCATCACCATTCTGGATAATGGTGATCTCTTCAGGATCATACCGATAGCCTTGTAAAAAGTCAAAATAAGTTGGATCGATGTAGGGACAGTTTTGCGCAAAAAATGTTTTTTCAGCTTTGGTCAATTTTAATTTTGCCATTGCGTCAATTGCTTCTCTTAATTTTTGATCAAATCCAGGGGGATATTTATGCTGTCCACGATTTATAAATTGATATCTAGCCTTTGCCTTAGGAAAGAGCTTGACAACAGCATATTGCATCGTGAACTTGTAAAAATCGTTATCTAGTATAGATGTCAGTTGAGCCATTCGCCTCGTTTTATTAAATAAATAATGATGTAAATTTACTAATTAACATCAATTTAAAGTAATTGTTCGAAAAATGAAACTTTTGCGCCATGGTATATGGGGAATAAAAAAGAGGTTTGATAATCCAATATCAAACCTCTTTTAAACGAATCTTGTTTTTGTTTATCTGGTGCGCGAACCACTATTTGTGCTACGTGCTGTGCCTGATTGTGATGAACTTCTTTCCACATTGCTGGTTGAAGCTCTACTCGAAGAACCTCTTTCTGACGAATTAGATTGTACTCTCGCTGGACGTTCAGTATTATTTGATGGAGCAGTTCTACTACTTCTAGTTTCACTTCCAGAAGTGTTTTGTACCCTAGCTGGACGTTCAGTAGTATTCGATGGAGCAGTTCTGCTACTTCTAGATTCATTACCAGAAGTATTTTGCACATTTGCTGGACGATCAGTAGTATTCGATGGAGCAGTTCTGCTACTTCTAGTTTCATTACCAGTAGTATTTTGTACCCTAGCAGGACGTTCCGCTCTCGATTGTTCTACAGCAGCAGGATTACTTGAAGATCGTTCAGTACGAACTGACGTATTATTGTTTTCAGTTGACGGTACTCTTTCTCTCGTACTTCCTGTAGTAGTTGTATTCGTTCTTGTCCGACTATTACTGTTATTTCCATTATTATTTACATGACTGTCCACATTTTGTGTTCTATCCACAGTATTGCTACTATTTCTAGAACGCTCAGTTGTTTTATTCCCTGTATTTGAGTCTGTGCTTGATCTTACGGTCGCATTTCCACTATTGTCAATATACAATTCGCGGTTACCTCTTGTACTGGTCATGTTATCTCTTGTGGAGATCACTCGATCATTTCTATTTTGTAAGGTCGTATTGTTGCTTCTTGTACGAGATGAAGCTTCAGCAACTCGGCTTGGTCTTGCATCTGTTCTAGAATTACGATCCACATTTGGACGATACATATCAACGCTGCTTCTAGTCACACGTGATGCTCCTGGTCTTCCTGCATCGTTGATACTTCTAACATTGACACGTCTACCTGTACTTCTTTCAATATCCGATCTTCTTGGACCACCATAATAGTTTCTATTGTTAATAATAACCGTGTTGTGGATAATTGTCGTATTATTATAAAAATTATTATAATTTCTAGGATGTACATAGTAACGATCTAATCTATTACTATAAATGTTAGATGATCCAACAAATACCCATAAATTCATAGGTAGGTTGATCGAGATATTTATTCCCAAAGGTGCCCAGCCATAATAACCAGATCCCTCTCTCCAATTTACCCATGCAGGTCCCCATTCATAATCTGGAATCCATGCCCAACCATAATTGTTATTGTATTCCCATCTTCCATAGTGGAATGGTGCCCAACCCCAAGAATAGTTCGATACCCAGGTATTGCCATATTCAGTCATAGTCCAATATCCGTTAGTAGAATAAGGTTGAAAATTAGGACCTACATCAGGAATCCATATATAGCCGTAAGTACGATCGTTTACCCAATCACCATAGGGGGCTAATTCATCATAAAATGTTTGAAAAGATACACCACTATTATAATTGGAGTATCCACGTTGCGCTATGGATGACTTTGGAATCGCAAAAAATAGTATAGTAAATACTGCTATAGCGATTAGTTTTATATGTTTAACTTTATTCATGACAATTCAATTTTATAAATTGTGAAATTATAGAATCTTTGTAGGTATGACATGTTGAATTAGCAAATGGTTTAATCCATGGTATGTTTTTTGATGAAGGCAAAACTTTATGGAGATTATTTTGTTGTTTTCTAGGATTATAAGAAAGCTTAGTCTCAAAGTAAGTGATTATGGGATGATAATAATTACCTATTTTTTGTACCTTTATCCCTTCATTCGTGTTATAGAATTATTATACACAGGAAATATTTATTTTAATGTTAAATAAACTTCGATCATTTTTTACTGAATTTGCAAATATTCATCGTTTCTTACTTCGATTTTGGCGCGAACTTGTTACGCCACCATATGAATTTAAGGAAATAATACGGCAATGTTTTGAGATAGGCTGGAAATCCTTGCCCTTGATTAGTGTAACGGGCTTTATTGTCGGGTTTGTTTTTACAAAACAGTCACGTCCTTCATTGGAAGAGTTCGGAGCTACCTCTTGGTTGCCTTCTTTGATTTCTATTGCGATCGTACGTGCTTTAGCACCTTTAGTGACAGCATTAATTGCTTCAGGTAAAATCGGTTCGCAGGTAGGAGCAGAGTTGAGCTCTATGAATGTGACTGAACAGATTGATGCCATGGAGGTATCGGGGACCAATCCATTTAAATTCTTAATCGTTAGTCGCATCATCGCGACAACAATCAGTATCCCTATTTTAACTTTTTATGTTGCAGGAATTGGACTGCTAGGTGGATACCTGAGTTTGGCATCCAAAGATGATTTAAGCTTTTTAAGTTTCTTTACGCAAGTATTTGAAACCATTGGCTATCAAGATTTATGGGCGATGGTGTTTAGAGCTGTCGTATTTGGTTTTACAATTGGAGCAGTAAGTTGTTATTGTGGATATTATTCCTCAAAAGGGACAGAGGGTGTGGGTAAAGCAGCTAATGCTGCGGTTGTTGCCTCTATGTTCTTAGTTTTTATTGAAGAGATTATTATTGTACAAATTTTAGCGATAATAAATTAGGTATGGAAAAAGCTAAAACACATATTGATTATCAGGATGCTGTTATTACCCTACGTGGAGTCAGTAAATCATTTGGTGAAAATCATGTTTTGAAAAATGTAGATCTAGATTTATACCGTGGAGAAAACTTAGTCGTATTGGGACGATCAGGTACAGGTAAATCAGTCCTGATTAAGCTTATCGCGGGTTTATTGAAGCCAGATAACGGAACAATCGATGTTTTAGGGATTTCGGTCAACGATCTAAGAGATCATGATCTCATGAAGCTCCGTTTAAAAATTGGATTTTCATTTCAGAACAGTGCTTTGTACGACAGTATGACTGTTCGGGAAAACTTGGAATTTCCATTGATACGTAATAAAAGAAATCTGACAAGAACAGAAATTAATAAAGAAGTAGAAGATGTATTGGAGGGTGTAGGGTTATCACAAGCGATTAATCAAATGCCTTCAGAATTATCAGGAGGTCAACGAAAAAGAATTGGTATCGCGCGTACATTGATCTTACGTCCAGATATTATGATGTACGATGAGCCTACTGCGGGATTAGATCCGATCACTTGTTTAGATATCAATAGTCTAATCAATGAAGTCCAGCTGCGTTATAAAACCTCATCCATTATTATTACACATGATTTAGCTTGCGCGCGATCAGTGGGTGATCGCATTGTAATGCTATTAGATGGGAAATTTGAGAGACAGGGATCTTTTAAAGAAATATTTGAAACAAATGATGCGCGAGTTAAAGCGTTTTATGATTATAATTTTATTGTTTAATTAAATGAGCAAAGCAGAAAATAAGAGAGCAGTGATAGTTGGACTATTTGTTTTTATAGGATTAGCTATTCTGATTGCGGGTATATTTATACTGGGTAGCCAGCAAAAGAAATTTACAAAAACCTTTGAGATTACGACATCTTTTCCTGATGTCGCTGGTTTGAAAGTGGGGAGTAACGTTTGGTTTTCAGGAGTTAAAGTCGGTATTATTAAAAATATCCACTTTAAAAACTTACAAGATGTAGAAGTCGTGATGACTATTGAAGAAAAATCTGCTGAATATATCCGTAAAGATGCCATTACCAAATTGGGATCTGACGGTCTTATCGGTAATAAAATTATTGTGATATCGGGTGGTTCTCAAAATGCACCTTCAATCGAAGCGAACGACTTTCTTCGTTCGGCAAAAGCTGCTGATATGGAGGCAATGATGGAAACTTTGCAGTTAAATAATCAGAATCTGGCAAAAATTACTACAGATTTCGTAGAGATTTCACGCGGGTTAGTGGAAGGTCGAGGAGTGGTTGGATCTTTATTGACCGATACCGCTTTAGTATCATCTTTACAGCAATCGTTACGTTCGATCAGTCAAGTGATGGCTAGCGCAAATACAGCGACTTCAAATCTTGTTTTATTGACTGATAAATTAAATTCTAAGAAAGGTTTAGTACACGATTTGGCAACAGATACCGCAGTATTCGCAAGTTTAAGATCATCGGCAGCACAGTTACAGGGTGTATCTCAAACGGCTAATGCTTTGATGACAAACTTAAATGCCGCATCAAATAAATTAAATAATAAAGATAATGCTATCGGTACATTGATCAACGACCCTACAGTTGGCAATGAACTCAGAGAGGTGGTACGGAATTTAAATACAAGTACAGCTAAATTAGACCAGAATATGGAAGCTTTGCAAAGTAACTTCTTGCTAAGAGGTTTCTTTAAAAAGAAAGAAAAAGAAACAAAAAAGGCTAATCAGCAAGCTCTGAAAGATTCGATACAATAGAATATTATATTTTAACAAAAAGTAAAGGACAATTTTCATGTAAAATTGTCCTTTACTTTTTTTCGGTATTCCGATTAGCTGTATCTTTGTTTTAATAATCAGCAGATCACTTGAGTCTATAAATTCTGATTATAGAAGGATTTTATTTTATTTAAATGCATTATATTACAGATAAAGATGTTATATATGAGGATAATCACCTCATTGCCATCAATAAAAGAGCAGGAGATATTGTTCAAGTAGATGATACAGGTGATAAGTCTTTAGAAGAGATGGTAAAGGAATATTTAAAACATAAATATCATAAACCTAATGAGGCTTTTCTAGGCGTTATCCATCGTTTGGATAGACCTGTTAGTGGATTAATTGTTTTTGCCAAGACAAGTAAATCACTAGAGCGTATGAATAAATTGTTTAAAGATCGACAGGTAAAGAAAACATATCTTGCTGTGGTCAGACAAAGGCCAGTGGAACCCGCTGGAAAATTGATTAATTGGCTTGTTCGGAATCGAGAAAAAATGGTAACTAAAGCATTCAACAAAGAAGTGAAAGAAAGTAGTTATGCCGAATTAGATTATTCCCTGATCGGCGAGTTGAATGGGTTTCACTTGTTGAAAGTAGAGCCATTGACTGGACGCACCCATCAGATTCGAGTACAATTGTCCACTATGGGGTGTCCTATCGTTGGAGATAATAAATATGGTTATCCTAGAGGTAGCTCAAAAGGAAGTATATGTTTACATTCCAGATCGCTGACTTTTATGCATCCAATCAAAAAAGAAATGATGACATTAAAAGCTCCATTACAAGCTGATGGATTTTGGGAGAAATTTTCAAAGTTTAAAGACTAGATCTCACCGGTATTTTAAGTATCTTTGTATTATGAAAATGTTTAAGTATTTGCTAGTTACATTGTTTTTGATTTGTACAATTACTGTAACACCTCTTAGTTCAGTACAGGCTCAATGCGCTATGTGCTCTTTAAATGCCGAAAACTCGACCCAAAATGGCAATACACAAGGAAAGGGCTTAAATGATGGCATTTTATTTTTACTTGCGATACCTTATTTAGCAGCAGCTGGATTGGGCTTATTATGGTATAAAAAATTTCGCACCTCAAAACTGAATAAATCGCAAGAAAAAATCCTCTAAACTTAAAATATATGCCAACATCTAAAATTCATGCATTGATCCATTCAAAATGTCCAAGATGTCATGTGGGAAATATGTTTGAAGGATCTGTTTACGGTTTTAGCAAGCAGAAGACGAAAGATGTATGTCCCGTTTGTAATTTGACGTTTGAAATAGAACCAGGTTATTTTTATGCAGCTATGTATGTGAGCTATGCGATGTCAGTCGCCGAAGTAGTTACTTTTGCACTCGCAACTGCTGTGCTTACTGGCAGTGAATCACCTTGGACTTATATGTTAGTGCTTTTCGCAACGATCATTATCTTTGCGCCCTTCAACTTTCGTTATTCAAGGTTAGTTTTGTTGCATTTTATGACACCAAAAATTACTTATGATCCAAAGTGGGAGCTGATCGAAGAAAATATAAAAAGGGAGCGATAGTCACTATCGCTCCCTTTTTATAAATATTTCATCGTACTATCAAAAATGAAGGCTTTATCCTTATACTTCGATAAAATTTCATTTTGCAAATGGATCAAATGATCTTGTTGAAATTGGGCAATATCTTCCTCTGAAGGTACCTGAATCTGTAAACAATACGTAATTCCTTCATGCGGAGAATGAAGCATTTCTAAGAAATGCGGATTGAAACTGGTGTTTGTGAGCAGATTTTCTTTAATCCAAGAAACTATTTCCTGATGTATTGATTCTTCTGATATAATGGATATGTTATATAAATACATAAAGACAAAAATATAAACTTTAATTGCCTTATTGAAATATATATTATTTATATTGAAATGCAATAAAATCAAGATGTTCTTGTAAAAATAAGGTTGCACATGATTTGTTATTGGCATTTAATTTTAATCTTTGATTAAGTTGACGAATGAGATTGTTTATGCGCGCACACATTATATTATCTATATTAATTATCACACTTCTGGGTATAGGCTGTTCTGAAAATAGAACAGAGCGAATTCCTATTGAAAGTTTTTTCTCAACTCCTGAAAAAACTTCTTTTAAAATCTCTCCCGACGGTAATTTTATAGCATATATAGGTTTAGATAATCATTGCAAAAATATATTTTTATTAAATTTAAACAATCGAGATAGTTCAAAACAACTCACCTATCAAAACGATATGAATGTCAATAGTTTTGTGTGGGGGGACAATGAAGAAATTATTTTCTCCATAGAGCAGGCTACTAATGATAGTTTAAGATTGTATGCGGTCAACATTCTTACTGATGCGCTTCAACCTTTAATAAATCCTATGAAAGCAAAATTTCGTTGGGTGCAACCTTCAAGATTATACGATAAAGGCATTATTGTAGCGATCAACAATCGTGATTCTTCTACTTTTGATCTTCATAAATTATATATTGATGGACGCAAATCTGAGGTTATCTTACAAAATCCAGGAAACATCAATTCTTGGTACATCTCCAATGATGGTCAAGTAAGACTGGTCATGGCCAATGACAGTGTAGAAGAGTCCTTGATGTATCGCGCAGATAATCTTCAACCTTTCCATCAAGTCCTAAAAAATGATTTTGGATCGACTATTATACCCATGGGGTTTGTGAAAAATTCAACCACAAATATTTATGCGCTCTCCAATATCGGCAGAGATAAGCTCTCCTTGATAGAGTATGATTTGGTTGGAAAAAGAGAAGTACATGAAATATTTAGCAATAAGGAAGTTGACTTAGATTGGGGGGACTATTCCCATTATACGAATGAGATGAACTATGCATCTTATACCGTGTCCAAAAAGAAACGATATTTTTTCAATGAAAAAGTTGCGCAAATTTTTAAAAAGATATCTGAAAAAACCAAAGGTTCAGAATTTGATGTTATTGATGTCGATGCCCAATTTGATAAAATTATAATCCGAACCTATACAGATACCAATCCAGGAGCGATTTATTACTTCGACTGTCAGGATAATGATCTTCATAAGCTTACTGACAATAATCCCAATTTGAAAGATCGTGATTTATCCCAGACAGAATTTATAAAGTATCAAGCACGAGATGGTAAGATCATTACCGGATTTATTACCTATCCATTACATGAAGATCGAAAAAATCTTCCAATGGTCGTTCTTCCTCATGACGGACCCAATCAACGAGAAGTGTGGGGTTTTGATCATGAAGCACAATTTTTAGCTAATCGAGGGTATGTCGTTTTTCAAATGAATTATCGAGGTTCAATAGGTTTTGGAAAAGAATTTTGGTCAGCTGGATTTAAAGAATGGGGAGGTAAGATCCAAGATGATATAACCGACGGAGTGAAATGGTTGATCCGAGAAGGAATCGCCGATAAAGATAGAATTGCTATCGTTGGGAAAGGTTTTGGTGGATATTCAGCATTACATGCAGCCTGCTTTAACTCCGATATGTATGCCTGTGCAGTATCGTACTCCGGCTTTACAAACCTATTTACTTATTTTAGAGATATTCCCCCATATGTAAAACCTTACTTACAAAAGTATTATCAAATCATTGGTAATCCTGTAAGGGAATCCGGTATGTTTAAGCAAATATCTCCTGTATTTCACTCCAATCGCGTTAAGATACCCGTATTGCTAGCACAAGGAGGAAAAGATAGATTTAGTTCAGTAACAGATGCGAATCAATTTGTACAAAAATTAAAAAATAATAATATCCCGGTTCAATATATTTTAAAAGAAGAAGAGGGTAGGACCTTTAAGAAGGAAGAAAATATTATTCAATATTATCAAGAATTAGAAAAGTTTTTGGATAAATACATCGGTAAATAGTGGGTGATGAGAGAAACAAGTTATAATTATCGTAAGAATTTTGGGTTACTTTTTGTTTTTTTCGCCTTTGTTACCTTGCTATATTTTGTTGTTGTTTTTGCCGCTCGTAATTATACGATTAATCATGTTGATAATGAATTTACCAATCGCAAATCAGAAGTCTTTGATTTGACATTAGTACCTTTCAATGATTTTTTTCAAAATCGTGTTCCTGAAGTTTCTTTTTATCAGGGATATCTCGATTCTCTGGAAGCCGGTAAATATGCTTATAGCGTCTTAAGCTCCTATCCCTTTGTCAAAGAAATAGCATTCTATGATATGCTATTTAGTAATGATGTCAATGCTTTGGCAGGCTTTTCGATCAATGGATTAAATATTAGGCCTAAAACATTATCCATATTTACCATCAATAATCGAGGCTTAAATAAAAGATATATCACTAAGCGCGAAGAAATGGGACCATTCAATGATGAGTTGAATAGTATGGGTATCAAAATAGCCAGTTATATTGACAAATTACAGTCAAGTTCCAAATTGACAGATCGCGATATTCTTCGAGTTTTTTATGCTACCCAACCCGGCAGAATAACCTATCTCAATATTCCAAGGATCAATGATTTATTGGTTTATAAAGATATTATGGATACAAAATTAGATCATATTGTAAATTATGAACAGGATATGTTTGTTTTTAACGTGGATCCGACCTTATTGGAGGTTAAAAATATCTATCCAAATTTGTATGAGCGCATTGAAGTTGTCCCAATTGTCAGGGCGCCAATCACCTCAGATGTGAAAGAGTACGTCACAGAAATGCCTTTGCCAGGTGCTTTAGCAGATTATAAATTATTATTTCATTCGGGAGAGTCATTTATTTCCAAAGAAGTAAACCGAAGCTTTTTCCCCATAGTGCTTGGTATCTCACTCGTATATTTGATTTTACTAGTGATTTTATACTTAATATATAGGAATTTAGAAATTAATGGAAGATTATTTAAACTACAGTACGATTTTATTAATAATCTGACACATGAATTCAAAACACCAGTTAGCGTCATTAAAATCGCAGGGAATAACATTAAAAGTGCACCATATTTATCCGACGAGGAGCGTATTATGTATGGTAATATATTGGATCAGGAGTCTGATCGGTTAAACAATTTGATGAACAAATTATTGTCTTTCAGTCAAATTGAAAATAAGACCATCAAGTTTAAAAAAGAAGAAATTGATTTGAATTCTTTTGTTGATAATATCGTTGCTTCAACGCAATTGAAACATGCAGATTTCAAAATTTCAAAAGAAATTAATGTCAAGTCAAGTTTACTTGCAGATCCCGTTTTATTAACTAGTGTATTTCAAAATTTGATCGATAATGCTTATAAATATTCTGATCAAAAGAGGAAAATATTAGATATTAAAATACAACAAAATAAAAAGAATTTTGTTATTATCTTTAGGGACGAAGGAATAGGAATAAATAAAAGTGAGTTTTCAAATATATTTAAGAAATTCTATCGCATAAAGAGTCAGTACAATCAACAAGGAAGTATTGGTTTAGGTTTAGCCTTTTGTAAAGAGATAACAGAATTTATGGGAGGAGAAATTTCTGTAAAAAGTGAAGTAGGTAAAGGAACTACCTTTACACTCATTTTTTCAGTTTAAAATATAATTAATTATGAGCAAAGAAATAACTGTAGCTGTTATTGAAGATGATGAAAATCTACGCTTTTTAGTTCGTCACAGATTAGAAACGGAAGGATACAATGTTGTTCAAACGGGGGATGGAAATGAGGCTGAAAAGTTGATTTTAGAAAAAAGACCAGATGTTGTATTATTAGATTGGATGTTACCTGGTAAAGAAGGTAATGAGATTTGTGAAAATATTCGAAAAGCAGGATTTGAAAACATAGTCATCATGATGACTGCCAAATCTCAGGATATTGATAAAATTGAGGCCTATAGCTTTGGGGTGACGGATTATATCAGTAAGCCTTTCAATATGGATGTATTGATCGCTATGATCGAGAATAAAGTTCGCTTCTTTTTGCCTAAAAATACACCAGAGGTATATCATTTTGGTAAGACGGAACATCAGCCCAATATCCACTCATTAATTAGAGATGGTAAGAAGATTGAATTGACAATTTTGGAAAATAGAATATTATTGCATTTTTTACAAAATGTCGGTAAAGAAATAACACGTGAAGAATTAATGGAAGTGGTATGGGGGTATAGCTCTAATGTTAATACCCGTACACTTGATATGCACGTCGTTAGATTAAGAAAAAAGATTGAAAAAAATCCAGATAAACCACATTACTTGCAGACTGTTAGGGGTTTAGGTTATCGATTTGTGGATGATGAAGAGAATTAATGTGAATTAGGAAGTTAGAATTTGTTTTGTTCAAAACAATTCTTACCTTCGTATTACATCAAACGAGACCATGTTATCTGACAAGGATAACATGGTCTTGTTTCATTTTGAAAAAATAAGATAAAAATAAATAATAATAATTATGGCAGAAGTAACTTATTACACCGCAGAGGGATTACAAAAACTCAAGGACGAGTTGCACTATCTTAAAACTGAAGGAAGAAGCCTGATCTCAAATGCAATAGCAGAAGCTCGAGACAAAGGTGATTTATCTGAAAATGCAGAATATGATGCTGCAAAAGAAGCGCAAGGTTTACATGAAGCGAAAATAGCGAACTTGGAAAACACATTAGCTGGGGCAAGATTGATTGATGAATCAAAATTAGATACATCAAAAGTATTAGCACTTTCTATTGTAAAGATTAAAAACAAGAAAAATGGCGCTGAAATGACTTACCAATTGGTGTCTGAAACTGAAGCAGATATGAAGTTAGGTAAGATCTCTGTTAAATCTCCGATTGCCAAAGGTTTACTGGGTAAATCTAAAGGTGATGTAGCCGTAATAGATGTTCCAGCAGGTCAGATCGAATTTGAAATTATCGATATTTCAAGATAAATAATGACGGTTATGTGCGGTTTTGCCATAACCGCATATTATTAAAACGTTATCATACAATTTAAAGGTTGCATTACAAGCAGCCTTTTTTTATATTTGGTTTATAAACAATTGGAATATGTCTACAATTTTTTCAAAAATAGTGTCAGGAGAAATTTCTGCTTATAAAGTAGCAGAGAGTAATGATTTTTTAGCATTTTTAGATGTGAGTCCTTTGGCAAAAGGTCATGTATTGGTTATTCCAAAACGTGAAACTGATTACATCTTTGATATTAATGATGATGAATACATGGCTCTTTGGGTTTTTTCAAAAATTGTAGCTCAAGGTATTGAACGTATTTTTTCATGTAAAAAAATTGGTATTGCCGTTATCGGATTAGAAGTGGCGCATGCACATATTCATTTAGTCCCGCTAAATAATGTTGAAGATTTAAATTTTTCTCGACCAAGATTGTCGCTTACTCATGAAGAATTTACAGAAATTGCAGAAGCAATAAAAGAATCAATTATCAATGTGACAACTGATAATTAATCGAAAAGATCCTTTTCTTAAGTAGTATTTTAAATATTAATATAAAAAAAGACTATAATATATTATATCTTTGCAGTCTTATATAGAAATTATATGTCTATATAAAAAGTCATCGATAGTGATTATATTAGGATGATTTTTTTCACAAAATAAGTGAAAACATAAAAAAGAAATTATGCAAGATCTTTTGTTGTCTTTTCAACAATTATTGAACCCAGAGGAATTATTGAGCTCTGGCGGTTTTTATTTGGTTTTACTCATTGTATTTGCTGAAACGGGTTTATTTTTTGGTTTCTTTTTACCGGGAGATTATTTGTTATTTTTAGCTGGACTATTTTGTGCATTAAATAAAATTCAGGTTGATATCGTGACGCTTTGTGCAGGCTTAATCGGTGCTGGAGTACTAGGAAATTTTGCGGGATATTGGTTTGGTTATCGAGCTGGTCCTATGCTGTTTAAACGAAAGGACAGTCTGATCTTTAAACGCAAATATGTCATAATGGCTGAAGAATTTTATCATAAATATGGTGGTACAGCTCTTATTATTGGACGTTTTGTACCTATTGTACGTACGTTTGCCCCTATTTTTGCTGGTGTAGTCAAACTAGATTTTAAAAAATTTGTGATTTTTAATATATCTGGAGCATTGCTTTGGGTATTATTACTAACCTTATCGGGTTATTTCTTAGGAATTGAATTTCCTTGGATTATTAATTATGTAGAATATATTATTGTAGGATTGATCGCAGTTGCCTTTTTACCAATTGGTATTGCCTTGATCAAACGTAAGATGAGAGCAAATAAAAACAAACAAAACATACAGTAAATCAAATGAGTACACAAAATCCTTGGCATAAAGTATCTCCTGGTACTAATGTGCCAAATTCGGTAAATGCAATTATTGAAATTTCAAATGGTTCAAAAGGGAAATACGAATTAGATAAAGAAACTGGTCTTTTATTATTGGACCGTGTTTTGAGTTCTTCAGTAGTTTATCCTGCCAATTATGGTTTTATCCCACAAACCTACTGTGATGATAAAGATCCATTAGACATCTTAGTAATCTGTTCTGTTGATATTCTGCCTTTGACATTGGTTGAAGCACAGATTATTGGTGTCATGAACATGGTTGATGGTGGCGAACAAGATGATAAAATCATTGCTGTAGCTAAAAATGATCCTGTGTATAATTACATTACAGATATCGAACAACTTTCCCCTCATAGTATGAAAGAAATTGTTCAATTTTTCGAAAGCTATAAAGCATTAGAAAAGAAAAATGTTGTTGTAGAAGGTGTACAAGGACGTGAAGTCGCACAACAAATTCTATTGGATAGTATAGAATTGTACAATAAAGAATTCGGTAATAAATAACCCCCATAATGGCCCTCGATATTTTTTGGACAATATTTTTAGTAGTTGCAAATGGTTTTTTTGTCGCCGCAGAATTTGCCATAGTCAAAGTAAGAGCTTCTCAAATAGAGCTCCAAGCAAAATCTGGAAGCAATGTTGCTAAAATTGCAAAAAATATTACGGAACATTTGGATAAATACCTAGCTGCAACGCAGTTAGGTATTACTTTGGCATCACTAGGTTTAGGATGGAAAGGTGAGGCTGTAATGACGGAAATTGTGTCCAATGTATTTTCATTTTTTCAGGTAGATACATCTCAGAGTTGGGCAAAATGGACTGGATTTGCGCTAGCATTTGGAACCATCACATTTTTACATGTTGTATTGGGCGAGTTAGCACCTAAATCAATTGCGATTCAAAAACCAGTAGCCACGACGATGAAAGTGGCTATACCCCTACGTATATTTTATTGGTTATTAATGCCTTTGATCTATGTTTTTAATGGATTTGCAAATTTTCTGTTAAAACTAATTGGTGTTCAGCCACATCCAAGTGAATCTTCACACTCATCAGAAGAATTACAATATTTACTAGATAAAGGTAAAGAAAGCGGTGCCTTAGATACTTCCGAACATGAATTAATTAAAAATGTGTTCGATTTTAACGAAAGAATCGTGAAGAATATCATGGTTCCAAGAACGAAAATTGTTGCTGTTGAAGAAGATTGCGTCGCCTTAGACTTTATCAATACAGTGACGGAGCAAGGGTACTCCCGTATTCCAATATATGCAGATAGTATTGATCAGATTGTAGGTATCGTACACACTAAAGATATTTTACCCATCGTGATGAAAGGTAAAGAAGTGGTGTTGAAAGAGATTATGCGAAAACCATACTTTATCCCTGAAACAAAAAAAATTAACGATTTAATGGCCGAATTTCAGTTGAAGAGAATTCAGTTAGCCATTGTATTGGATGAGTTTGGTGGTACAGCAGGTATGGTTACTTTGGAAGATATTGTTGAGGAATTAGTCGGTGAGATACAAGATGAATACGATGAAGAAACACCAGTAGTAGAACGTATCTCCGAAACCGAATATATGGTTGATGCTGGGGCAAGTATTCATGATGTAAATGAGTTTTTACCCTTAGAATTACCAGAGAGCCAAGATTACGATACCGTATCTGGATTAGTAAGTGATTTGTTTGATAAGATTCCAGAAGTAGGAGAGTATAAAGAAGTATTCGGTTATACCTTTACGATCATTCGTAAAACACAACAGAATATAGAATTTGTTAAATTAGAATTGGTTGAGTCTATGGATGATGACCAAGATAATTAGAGATTATGCAACTTTTTTTTACAGAAGAGATTAGACCTGACTTTAAAAACTTTATTTTAAGCGAAGAAGAAAGCAAGCATGCCATTCGCGTACTTCGACTCCAAATCGGAGATAAGGTTCACTTAATTGATGGAAGAGGAGGATTATATGAAGCTGAAATTTTAGATCCACATCCCAAAAGAACGGTTTTGACGATCTTAAATGTCCAGGAAAACTATCAGAAGTCTTCTTATCATTTGCATATAGCAGTCGCACCAACAAAAAATATTGATCGTTTTGAATGGTTTTTAGAAAAAGCTACAGAAATCGGTATCCAGGAGATCACCCCGATCATCTGTGAGCATTCTGAACGAAAAGAAGTTAAACTGGATCGGTTAAATAAGGTCATTATAGCCGCAATGAAACAATCGCTGAAAGCTTATATTCCCAAATTAAATCCTGCTATTACTTTTTCACAGTTTTGTAAGCAACAAGAATCTAATCTTGCAACAAAAGTAATAGCACATTGTATCGATAGCGAAAAACAGTTTTTAAATCAAGTCTTGCAACCCAAAGCACAATATATCTTATTGATTGGTCCAGAAGGTGATTTTTCTACCACAGAAATTGATCAAGCACTGCACTTAGGTTATCAACCGATTTCATTAGGAGATGCTCGGTTGAGAACTGAGACTGCTGCTATGACCTCTTGCGTTGAAGTTTCTTTGCTGAATAGATAGGATCATGTAATTACATATATCAAATAAAATAAGCCGCGATTAGCGGCTTATTTTATTTGATCAGGACTGCATCTACAATCATAATTTCCGAATTTCCTTTAAGTGGATCTTTATTAAAAACCATTTTACCTTTTAGTTTGATTGGTTCTTCAGTAAATTTTATAGCATCGCCCTTTAAGAATACTTCAACCATGGGTGGAATTCCATTCGACCCACAAAACATACATTGTGCTACAGGTAATACCGAAATCATAAAGTTTTTATGCGTTCTGCCACTGGTTAATGGAACCATATATCCGGGCATTTCAACCGTTTTATTTTCTAAAGCCTTTAATTCTGTAGGGTAGAAAGGGGTGTAGATTTTCTTACTTCCATTATAAGACACCTTATAAGCCATTTTATCAATCGCTTCCCACGTCTTATTCATCATTGGGGTATGGTCTGGAGTATTAGGGTCACGGCCTATTTGTGCATTTACCGTCAAACAAAAGGAGAAAAGTAAACTTAAGAATACTAATGTTTTTTTCATTTAAAATAATATTTATGAATGTAATCTGTTATTCTCCAATATGAAAAACCATGTTACATTCAGTGTGATGTTAAAAAGCGATTAGGCGATCATGAGCAAAATCTTTATCGCAATTATGGATTACTTCTGCCCATGAAGATTTCAATGTCTATTAATTACCCGATAAAATATGTGATATTGTTGTTTTATAAGCTTTGATTGCTGGAATTAAAGCAGAAATAATACCAATGATACAAGCTAGTAAAACGAAAATCAGTTCAACAGGATTGAGTTTAAATGCATGGATAAAATCAGCACTCTGGCTCGTTTGTAGGCTGATATAGTAAAGCGCGATATGTGCAAATATCAATCCTAGAAATCCACCGATTATAGTAATAACCATTCCCTCAAAAATCACCAATGTGAAAAGCTTAAGTTTGGAAGCACCTAAGGTACGCATGATCGCTAAATCATATTTCCGCTGCTTTAATGCATTGTACAGACTTATAAATACACTTAACCCCGCAATAGCCATGATGATATAGGCCAAGATCTGCAATGAATCAATACCAACACCCAATAATGAAAATAAACGAGCACTCTCAATCGCAGGTGAAGCAGCTTGCATTTGTGTATTTTGAGCAATAAATTTAGGCAATACAGCTATCGCTGCCGGAGATTGGTATTGAACCAATAATGCTGTAATTTCAAGACCAGAAGAATGTATCATATCGGCACCGATAGATTTGACTACCCGATCCGAATCAGCAGATTGATCCTCTTCATGTGCATGATCATGCTCTTCGTCTGTCGCCTCACCGTGGTGATGTAGATACGCATCCCGAGTTTCTGCAAGATCCTCTTTCGCTTGCAATTCTTCCGTAGTCAACTCTTCATGATGTTCATCATGTGCTATGCCATGCACATCCCACACACTACTCAAACTGGTCAAGATGAGATTATCTGTAATATTATTATTGTGGGCCAATATTCCTACCACTGTAAAAGGATGATCGTCATGACTATGGCCACCTTTACTGAGCCCATGTGAGCTGTGAATATGATCCCCAATCTTAAGATTTTGTTTATTTGCAACATCAGTTCCTATAACTACCTCGTAATTTTTTTGAAATAACTTTCCCTGTTGCACTTTGGTTTCATACAAGGTTAGGAAACTAGAATCTGTACCCACGATGCGATGGCCTCTATAATTGTCGCCCAATGACACCGGTACAGCTAATTTTATTAATGGATTATTTTGCAATTTTTCAGCTTCCGCCAATGGGATATTTCCTGTAGGGTTGTCAATGTGATAAACACTAGATAATATCAGTTGTAATGGGCTTCCCTTTGCACCAATTACGAGATCAATATTTTTACTATTATTTTCAAGTTGTTTTTCAAAACTTTCACTTGTTATAGAAAGTACACAAAGTATGGCCACACCGAAGGCAGTGAGTAAAATACTGAGGATAGTCGATCCAGTCTGTTTGCTGATATTTTTCCAAACTATTTGAAGAGTATTCATGCTAGTTATTGTTAGGATTTATGGTGTTTAAATCGTAGGTGTTCGAAAAACTATTTTTGATTCTTTTATCATGAGTAGCAATCAGTAGCGTTGCACCTTGCTGATCGGCGATTTCCATGAGTAAAGCTAAAACCCGATCCGTATTTTGATCATCAAGAGAAGCGGTGGGTTCATCAGCAATCAAAAGTAAAGGTTTATTAATGACAGCACGAGCGATAGCTGCACGCTGCAATTGTCCTCTACTCAATTCATTTGGATAGGCATGAGCCTTTTCAGATAATTGAAGTTTGTGTAATACACTTACAATATCACTTTTATTCACCTTTTTCTTAGCAAGCGATTGTGCAAGCTGTATATTTTCAAGAATAGTCAAATTTTTCAAAAGATGCGCTTCTTGAAAGATAAAACCGATATGTTGCGATCTAAATTGATCGAGTTCCGATGTGCCAAATTGATAGATATCATTCTGATTGATCCATACCTTTCCTTCAGTTGGTTTCGATAGTCCGCCCAAGAGATTGAGCAATGTTGTTTTACCAGTTCCTGAGTTTCCCAGAAGAAGGGTATGCTGCCCTTTTTGAATTTCAACAGATGGAAACTTTATTCGAGTACCTCCTTTATATTGGAAGGAAAGTTCTTGTGTTGCTATCATTGGATTTTTGTGCATAGTATCATCATTCTTTCAAAAGCTAAATTTAACTTAATTCCTGCACATAATTCGAATTGTTATGAGATTATTACATCACATATGTATTAATTATTAAGTCCGTTCGCACTTAACATTTTCCTTGTTAATCAATTGTTAACACAGTAAAACATGTATAGTAGGTGGAAACGATGCTGTTAACAATTTTTTAACCTGTCACTAATGTAATAGTAATGTTAAGGTAATGTACACGTAATATCATGGTAATAGATTTGCAGAAACAAAAAAACAAATAAATTGAAACCACAATTAACACTTAAGAAATTTGTTGCCACACTAATTTTATTGGTAATAGCGACAGCTGTTTTTGCACAAGGTAGTGGAAAGTTAATAGGATCTATTACGAACAGTAAAAATGGAGAGACAATCACTGGAGTAACTGTTCGCATTATGGGGACAGCAAGAGCTGCTAGTTCGGATGTTTCAGGTAAGTATAATATTCCTGGATTGTCAGTGGGTAAGTATACAGTAGAGTATGCTTTCATCGGTTATGCTACAAAGCAAATTACAGATGTAGAAATTAAAGCAGATGAAATTACAAATTTAGATGTTGTATTGGATAATTCTGAAGGTCAATTGCTAGATCAAGTTGTGGTGACAGGATCTTATAAAAAAGAATCCATTGGAGCTTTATATGCACAGCAGAAAAATAGTGCACTCATATCCGATGGTATTTCAAGTGAACAAATCAGAAGATCACCGGATAAAAATACATCGGAAGCTATTCGTAGGGTGAGTGGGGCGACTATTCAAGACAATAAATTTGTGGTAGTCCGCGGTTTAAGTGATCGTTATAATGTTTCTATGATGGATGGCACTGTTTTACCAAGTACAGAGGCTAATCGTCGTGCATTTTCATTTGATATCATCCCTTCAAATTTAATTGATAAAATCACGATTTCTAAAACTGCAACTCCAGATTTACCAGCAGATTTTGCCGGTGGAGCAGTACAGATCACAACAAAAGATATTCCAGATCAAAACTTTGTTTCCTTTGGTTTAGGGTATGGATATAATACAGCTTCTACATTCAAAGATTTCTTGCAGACTAAGAAAAACTTACAAAACTATTTAGGTTTTGATGATGGATCAAGTAATCTGGCTACGAATATGTATTCTAGAGAACAATATAAGGATGGACTATCAAGTAAAGAAAATAGATTAGCATTAAAATCATTACCGAATGATCTTACTGTGAAAAATAAAACGGCATTACCTTCACAAAACTATCAGTTTTCTTTAGGTAAAGTAAAACAATTTGAAAACAGCAATCGCTTTGGTGCATTATTTTCTGTGACCTACAGAAATTCGCAAAATATCTTGCCCAATGTTAAGCGTCAATGGCATCAATATGATTATACAGACGATCAATATAAGTTCTCGACCAATTTAGGTGCTTTAGCCAACTTTGGATATACTTATGGAAAAAGTAAGATCACATGGAAAAATCTTTACAATAGAAATTATGACAACACCTACACGGATAGAAGAGGTACCGACCTTGGATCTTCCTATCATGTCAAATTCTCCGCATATGATATCATGCAAAAATCTTTGTTAAAATCAACACTTGATGGGGAGCATGTTTTAAGTGATCGGAATGACAAAATAAAATGGACTGCATCTTGGAGCAATATCTTAAATGATCAGCCCAACCAAGTTAAACTTAATTATGTAAGACCGATGGAATCGGCCAATGATCCATCAGTACCATACGCAGCTAATATTAGTTCAATCGGGAAGCAAAATGCGAGATTATTTGCCAAGCTAAATGAAAATATTTATTCTGGGGAAGCCAGCTATAATTTGCCAATGACATTTCTTTCCACACCTTCCACTTTAAAAGTAGGTGCAGGAACCAATTATAGAAAAAGAAATTTTGATGCACGCTTTATTGGGTTAGAATTGAATGGCGACGTTTTAAATGATGTGGATTTGATCAATACGGTAACACAATTGCCTGCTGACCAAATATTTTCTAAGGAAAACATTGATAAAAATTATTTTAAATTCAAAGAGATCATGATGAATGGTGACAAGTATAACGGTAGCTCACTGACTACTTTCGGCTACGCTATGCTTGATCAAAAATTCAATGATAAATTTAGAGTAGTTTACGGTCTTAGAGTCGAAAATTATAACGTAAAAATTGATGCCCTTGACGTCGATGCCATGAAGATGGTTAGTGATGTCGATGATACGAAATTAGACTTTTTACCTTCTGTTAATTTAACATACGGATTGACACCTAAGTCAAATTTCAGAGCATCTTATTACCGTACGCTAGCGAGACCAGAGTTAAGAGAGTTAGCATCATTTAAGTTTTATGATTTCGAACAATTAGGAATGATTACTGGTAATCCTAATTTAAAGCGAGCATCCATCAATAATGCAGATTTACGTTATGAAATCTATCCTTCTGCAGGTGAGATATTATCGATATCTGCTTTTTACAAACAATTTACTAATGCTATCGAGCCAAGACGTTATGACGTTACCTCTACACCTGATATCAGCTTTGGAAATACACCAAAAGCAAATATTTATGGAGCAGAATTAGAAGTGCGTAAGCGATTGGATTTTGTAAACGAGCAATCATTCTTTAAAAATACGACGGCTTACTTAAACTTGACATATGTTCATTCAGAAATTACAAATGCCGATGATCAGCTTTATTTAGAAAAAACAAGACCAATGGTTGGTCAATCTCCATACGTGATCAACGCCGGTTTACAACATACTGCTATCGACAATAAATTGAATCTGAATATCTTATATAACCGCATTGGAAAACGTATCATCCAACCTGGAGGCCAGACTTTCGCAAGTGCATGGGAAGCGCCGCGTAATGTGTTAGATTTTCAAGTCGGATATAAAGTGATGAAAAACAAGGGCGAGGTTAAGCTGAATGCCAGCGATATTTTAAACAACCCGATCGATGTATACTTTGATAATAAAGTGAGAAATATTGATAACGAAACTTGGTTTAAATATAAGCCCGGTGCAAATGTTTCATTATCATTCAATTACACTTTCTAAAAGATAATATAAACTTAATATTACTTTAAATATAAAGACATAACAAAAGTATTTTTTTGTAACAAGATTTTTAAAAACTTAAAAAATGAAAAAAAGATTTTTATTCTTATCACTAGCAGCCTTATTATTTGCAGGCGCATGTAAAGAAACCAAGATTACAGATGACGGTGATGATACGGAAACACCTACCAATCCAACTGATAAAGATGTCGTGGTGGTAACCGGAGAGATTACGGCAAACACAACTTGGTCTGCTAATAAGATCTATTTATTAAAAGGATTCGTATTTGTATCTAATGGTGCTACATTGACGATTGAACCCGGAACAATTATTAAAGGAGATAAAGCTACAAAAGCAACTCTGACGATTACAAGAGGTTCAAAAATAAATGCTACAGGAACAGTTGATAAGCCAATTGTATTTACATCAGCTTTACCTGCAGGTGCTCGAACTCGCGGTGATTGGGGTGGTGTTATTCTTTTGGGTAAAGCTCCAGTAAACCAAGGAAACGATGTGATGATCGAAGGTGGTTTAGAAGGACCTAAAGATAAAGATGCTAAAAATTACATCTACTACGGCGGGACCGATGCTGCAGATAACTCTGGTGTATTGAAATATGTACGTATTGAATATGCAGGTATTGAATATTCAGCAGATAATGAAATTAATGGATTGACATTAGGTGGTGTTGGAAATGGTACAACACTAGATTATATTCAGATCTATCGCTCAGGTGATGATGCTTTTGAGTGGTTTGGTGGTACGGTAAATGCGAAGCACTTATTGGCTGTAGCTACTTGGGATGATGATTTTGATACCGATTTTGGATATGCTGGTAATGTTCAATTTGCATTGGCACAAAGAGCATCTACGATGGCAGATCAATCTGGTTCAAATGGTTTTGAGTCAGACAATAATTCTACTGGTACGGATCAAACACCTAAAACTTCAGCCGTATTTTCAAATGTAACGATCTTAGGCCCGATCAAAAAAGCGGGTGAATCAGCTATCGGTAACTATCAGCATGGAGCACAAATTCGCCGTAATTCATCGATCAGCATTTTGAACTCCGTTATCTCTGGATTTCCATTTGCAGGATTGTATATCGACGATACCAAAGTGGTAACGGCTAATACCACTTCGAATAACTTTTTAACGGGTTCTGCAATATTTGCAAATAACTTGGTTTATGGATCAAAAGATGCAGACTTAAAAGTAAGTTCGACGACTAATTCTGCTGCAGTAAATACATTATTACGTGCAGGCAATGTATTTGATAATACTAAATTTGCATCATCTTTATTCGTTGCACCGTATAATTATGGTAAAGATATTTCAAATACTCCTGCCGATCCAGATTTTACTTTATCATCAGGTTCAGCAGCTGCTACGGGAGCATTATTTACCCATGCTAAAGTAAGTGGTTCATTCTTTGAAAAGGTAGCTTACAAAGGTGCTTTTGGAACAACAGATTGGACGAAAGGGTGGGCTCATTATGATCCTCAAAATTTACCTTATACAACTCCAGGTCAAGTCAAATAAGATACTTGAATGCTATAAATCAAAAATCCTGCCTTGTGCAGGATTTTTTTTTGCTAAGGATCGACTTACTCTGTTGACTACTTCGGTTCGTAATGGTACACCACCTGATACGATTCGTTTTTTAATTTATCAGACATTTGGCCTATTTCTAGATTCTGACTCTGAGGAGTCGGTTCGCATAGCGAATAGTATTTACCATTGTACAAGATGGCATCACCAATTGGTTTGTCAAATTGAACCGCCATGGTGATATGAGTAGGAAACAATAAGGTGATCATTGGGAGATTATAGATTTCCTTGACTAAATAAAAGAATAGTGCAGCTCGATCATCGCAATCGCTATATGCATGGTTTAGCGTTTCCTCCGGGGATAATCTTTTCTCTTTACCAAAATTAGCATCATCATTTTCATAAAGGAATGCGTAACGTGTGAATCGCATTAAATAATCCACACCTTTAATCGTATCCATTTTCCTGATATTTTCTTTAAGTACAGGAATTAAAGTCTGATACGTTTCACGACTGAGTGGAATATTAAAATAAGTCTCGAAGTTGACCCCAGGATAATTGGCGAATATCTTATTGACATCTTTATTAATCTTCACTTTGAAATGGTACAATCGCTCATTGTATTGGAAATTTATCTTTTTATCTACATAATTATGCGGATTAAAATCAGGCATTTGTGTCACTTTATAGCTAAAGTCATTGACCGCCTCATTGACTTTCAAAGAGACTGGTTTATAAGCGCCGTTACGTTGGAATAGTTTTCCATAATCGTGATAGTTTAAGCAGGTATATTGATTACCGTCAATGGAGAAAAACGGAATATCAGCGATATCTTCATTATTTTTTATATAAAATATAATTTGATTATTGCCCACAGCAAGGCGGGCATCATACCCCGATTTACACATTAAATACCATTTGTATAAGGTGTATCGACTATAATTATCCTGTTTAGGGCTTATTTCTTGTGCCGTTTGACGAATGAGCTGATAATATATCCAGTCGTTTAGATTGTATTTTTTCTTATAGGCCAGTAAGGATTTGATCAAAGAAGAATCTTTACTTTGCTCAATTTTTTTATAAAAATCAAGCACATGGCCTTCGTCTACTTCAGTAGGAAAATCAACTAAGAAAGTCGAATCTAATGAAAAGAAAAATGGAGCATTGTAGAAATCAACTTGATGGTCTTGGGCATACACCTTTGGCTTCTGTATAAAGATAAACAGTAGTGAAAGTAATCCTGCGGCCAAATATGAAAATAGAGATTTCAAGTCCTTAACAATTTATTAATAATGAAGTTACATAAAAATAATATTAAAAACTTCAATATATTCATTTAGTTACAGCGATATGACTTATTTTTTCATAGGAATTGCCTTAGCTTTTTGTGGCTGTATATTTACTTTAATTTAATTAATTGAGTCAGTATTTAATTTTTCCAATATTTTTGACGTTGTTTGAATATATTATAACTTAAAAAAAATGGAAATTAAATCTTTTACAAAATTTGTTGCCGAACTGATTGGAACTTTCGGTTTGGTACTATTTGGTTGTGGCGCTGCCGCTATTGCGGGAGCTACAACATTAGGAGGATTGTCAGGCTTAGGATTGTTGGGAATTGCACTTGCATTTGGTCTCTCTGTCGTTGTTTTTGCTTATGCTATAGGAGGTATAAGTGGAGGCCACATTAATCCTGCTGTAACAATAGGTGTTTTAGTTGCCGGGAAGATTTCGATAAAAGACGCTGCTGTATACATTGTTGCACAACTAATTGGTGCATTATTAGCAGCTTTTGTGCTACAACAAATTCTAGGGGGGCAGATTGCTGGGTTTAAGCCTGGAGAATGGGCTTATGGTTCCAATGGTTGGGGCAAAGGATATCAAAATGAGTATGGTATGAACGCTGCATTTTTAACGGAAGCGGTTTTAACCTTTATTTTTTTATTTGTGATCTTAGCGACTACCTCTAAAGTAGGAAATTCTACCATGGCTGGGTTAGCAATAGGTCTTACCTTGGTCTTGATTCACTTAGTCGCTATCCCAATCACAGGTACATCAGTTAATCCTGCACGTAGTTTTGGACCAGCGTTATTAGCAGGGGGACAAGCGCTTTCTCAGCTTTGGTTATTTATAGTGGCGCCTATAGCTGGAGCTGTGGTTGCGGCTATGGTATGGCGTACTCTTGACCCAAAAGGTGTTTAGGTAATTATTAAACTTTAAAGAAGGGCTTATTCATTACGAAAGCCCTTTTTTCTTTTAGTAGTAACCTTAATAGCGTATATAAAGGTTTAGAAAAATTGAGTTTTAGTAATTCTCTTAACTTCATCAGTGACACCCATATTTGAATTACTTAATTATCAGCATGTAAATTGGGGTTGAACACTTTTTTCAAGAAGCACTTTTTATATTGTGATGGACATACAAAATTTGTATCTTCGTACAATGGAAAATTTTATTGTTTCTGCTCGTAAATATCGCCCAGTCACCTTCGATTCGGTTGTCGGCCAGCAACACATCACTGGCACACTTAAAAATGCTATTCATAACAATCAGTTAGCGCAAGCATTTTTATTTTGTGGACCTAGAGGTGTTGGCAAAACAACCTGCGCGCGTATATTAGCCAAAACAATTAATTGTGAAAATATTTCCGACAAAAGTGAAGCCTGCGGACAGTGTGACAGTTGTATCTCTTTTCAAAACGGCAATTCATTTAGTATCCATGAGTTAGATGCAGCATCCAACAATTCTGTAGATGATATTCGAAATCTCATTGATCAAGTTCGTATTCCGCCACAAGTAGGAAAATTTAAGATCTATATTATAGATGAGGTTCATATGCTATCTCAGCAAGCCTTCAATGCCTTTTTAAAGACCTTGGAAGAACCGCCTACTTATGCTATTTTTATTTTAGCAACAACCGAGAAGCATAAAATATTACCAACGATTCTATCGCGTTGTCAGATTTTTGATTTTAATCGTATTCGTATAGAAGATATGGCCAACCATTTGGCTCATATTGCTGCTCATGAAGATATTCAGTATGATCAAGACGGGCTCCATATCATCGCTCAAAAAGCAGATGGTGGTTTGCGTGATGCCTTATCGATGTTTGATCAAATCGTTAGCTTTTCAAATAAGAACGTAACCTATCAGGCAGTCATTGATAATTTAAATATTTTAGATTACGATTACTTTTTCAAACTGACTGATGCTATTTTAATCGAAAATCCAGCACAAGTATTATTAACATTAAATGATATTCTGAATAATGGATTTGACGGTAGCCATTTTATTTCTGGTTTGGCCTCACATTTTAGAAATTTATTAGTAGCGAAAGAACCTAGTACTTTAAAGTTGCTTGAAGTGAGTGAAAGTATACGAATGAAATATTTAGATCAAGCTCAAAAATCGTCAACAGGTCTCTTGTTATCCGCATTGAATATTGCTAATCAATGTGAGATTAACTATAAAACAAGTAAGAATCAACGACTTCAAGTTGAATTAGCGCTTTTAAAAATGTGTCACTTATCTAGTGCCATTAAATTAAGCCAGATGGGAAGTATTCAGTTGCCCGAAGCAAGCGAAGGACTAAAAAAAAAACGCCCTGATTTAGCACAAGCTCCTAGTACACCTGCTCCTGCGGTAAAACCCTCAGTACCAGTAAATGAAGAAAAACCATCAACATATACAAGTTCAGCAGCACCTATAGCTACAGTAAAAGAACAAGCAGTAGAACCAGAACCCTTAAATCTACCTCCCAAAGTAAAAAAAGGAGCTTGGGGATCAGCCAAAAGTTCTATGCCATCATTGCCCGATCTAAATTCTATTTTTGATTCAAAAGTAGAAGAGGATGGTGGAGATGAACCTAGTTTAGTTAAAGGTACAGAACAAGAGGAGATCAGTCAGGAGCAATTTATACAAGCTTGGAAAGTTTTAGCTACTCAAATTAAAAAAGAAAATAGAATCAATCTCTACACCTTGATGACTGCAGTTCCACCCAAGTTAGTTGGGAATAAAATAGAAGTTGATGTCGAAAACATGGTGCAAATGGATGTGCTGAGCACTGCAAAAATTGATATTTTAAATTACCTTCGCCCAGTGCTACGTAATTTCTCTCTCGATCTTCATGGTGTTATTATGGAACACGATGTAGTTCGTAAACCTTATACTTCTCAAGAGAAATATCAGGCAATGGTTCAAAAGAACCCACTTTTAGAAACATTAAGAAAAGAATTAAACTTGGGTTTAAGTTAACACGAGTCCAACTATTTATTGCACTAACCCATATTTCTTTTTGTATCTTTGCCTTTCAAATTGGTTAGCTAATTGCTAAAAACCAATTCTTATTTAGAATATTGAGCATGCAAAATTATCAAAGACACGATAGATCATCAGATCGTGAAGCCAATCAGATGGTTTTCGGTATTCGTGCCGTTATAGAAGCGATAGATAGTGGTAAAGAAATTGAATCATTATTTATACAAAGAGGTTTAGGTGGAAGTTTAGTTTTAGAATTGAAAGCTCTTTTGAAAGAGCACGATTTAGGATTTCAACAAGTTCCTATTGAAAAATTAAACCGCATCACACGCAAAAACCATCAAGGAGTCATTGCTGTTATCTCTCCGATTACTTATCAGAAAATCGAAGACATTGTTCCCGAAATTTATGAAAAAGGTGAGGTTCCTTTATTTTTAATGTTAGATGGCGTTACGGATGTGCGCAACTTTGGCGCTATCGCACGTACAGCCGAATGTTCAGGTGTTCATGCGATCATCGTACCGAAAAAAGGTTCTGCAGAGATCAATCCTGATGCGATTAAGACTTCGGCAGGTGCTCTATATAAAATCCCGGTATGTCGTCATGAAGGATTGGCCAAGATTGGTAAATTTTTAATTGAGTCCGGTATACAGTTGGTCGTAAGTACGGAGAAGACAAAAGATAGTATCTATGATGTGGATTATACTGTACCTACATGTATCATCATGGGAGCTGAGGACACAGGTGTATCAGACGATTTAATTCGTATTGCTGATCATTTAGCAAAGATACCTATGTTTGGAGAAATAGGTTCATTAAACGTATCTGTTTCAGCTGGAGTAGTACTTTACGAAGCTATTCGTCAACGAGTGAAATAACAATAGGGCTGTTTTGTTGATGTAAACAGTTTATAACATACATAATAAGAGCGGCTATCTTTTGGATAGCCGCTCTTATTATGTATAGCTTGAATAGATTAGTACTTGTTACTAGATTCTTTTCTTTTTCCAGAAAAGTCTCTAAAACCACCACTATTTCCTTCTCTGCGATCTCCACCACGGTATCCACCTTCACGTCTTTCACCGCCACCACTTCTGCGATCTCCACCACGGTATCCACCTTCACGTCTTTCACCACCGCCAAAGCTTCTGCGCTCACCACTTCCACCACGGCTTCTGTTTCCACCACCACGGTTTTCAGTTTTTCCATCTCCAGAAACTTCGATGCGAACATTACGTCCGTTGAAATCAACTTCTTTGAATCCTTCAAATACTTTAGCAACTTCAGCATCTTCAACTTCGAAGAATGTGAAAACTCCTTTTAGATCAATTTTACCAATTGATTTACCAGAGATTTTAGCGTTGTTACAGATAAATCCTAACATGTCTCCACGGCTGAATTCATCTACAGAACCTAAGTTCATAAACAAACGAGTAAATCCTTTTGAACTACCGCGCTCGCCTCTTTCACCACGTTCACCTCTTTCGCCACGTTCGCGGCCATTGCTGCTGATATCACGTGCTTCGATATTTAAATCGTGTGCACCTTTGTAATAATCTAAGAATCTATTGAACTCTAATGAAGCAAATCTTTTTACGATATCTTCTTTCGATAACGACTCAAAACCTTCCATAATAGCTGGTAAGAATTGATTGATTTGATCCTCATTAACTTCTACATTCTGAACTTTATTGATGATTGTCAATAATTGCTTTTCAACAACATCAGCTCCTTGAGGAACTTGTTTACGTTCAAATTGCTTTCCGATAACTTTTTCAAGTTGACGGATTTTGCTTTGTTCTTTAATGTTGATTAAAGAGATTGAAATACCAGTTTTACCAGCACGAGCTGTACGGCCCGAACGGTGAGTATAGTTTTCAATTTCATCAGGTAAAGAGAAGTTAATTACGTGAGTTACGTCGTTTACATCAATACCACGCGCCGCTACATCTGTAGCGATTAATAGTTGTAAACTACGGTCACGGTAACGTTTCATCACTTTGTCACGTTGTTGTTGAGATAAATCTCCGTGTAGTGAATCAGCATTGTAACCATCTTTAATTAAAGATTCTGCAATTTCTTGAGTTTCAATTTTTGTACGACAAAATACGATACCAAAAATATCAGGGTTTGAATCAACAATACGTTTGAAAGCAGCATATTTATCTTTAGCTCTAATCAAATAATATTGATGCTCAATGTTTGCATTACCTGTGTTTTTTGTTCCTACAGTCATCTCTACAGGATCAGTCATATAGTTTTTAGCAATACGACGAACCTCTGAAGGCATGGTAGCTGAGAATAACCATGTTTTTTTAGTGTCAGGAGTCTCTGACAAAATGTTGTTGATGTCTTCTTTGAAGCCCATATTAAGCATCTCATCCGCCTCATCTAACACAACATATTTTACTTGAGAGAAATCAATAGCATTACGGCCAATGATATCTAACATACGACCTGGGGTCGCTACTACAATTTGCACTCCACGTCTGATCTGACGTAGTTGGTCACTAATATTTGCACCTCCATAAACCGCAACAACATGTACGTTGTCTAGGTTTTTAGCATATCTTTCTATATCTTTCGAGATTTGCAAACAAAGCTCACGTGTCGGGCATAATACCAACGCTTGAGGATGTTTCTGAGAAAAGTCTAATTGCTGTAATAATGGAAGACCAAATGCTGCTGTCTTACCTGTGCCGGTTTGGGCTAATCCGACAAAATCGTCGTTACCAGTCAATAAAACAGGAATGGCTTTTTCCTGAATTTCAGAAGGTTTTTCAAAACCTAATTCTGAGATGGCATTAACAATTTCCTCACGGATTCCCAGTTCTAAAAATGGGTTCATGAATTAATTTATACAATAGGCTCTATTGCCTAAGGCGATGCAAATATAGGGAAATAATATTTACCAAACTAATTTTTGACATAAGTATTTGATATATTGTGTTTTTTGGATGACAAAATCTATCTTAATCCATTTTAAATACCTTTAATGGCAGCTCTGTCTGTTTATTTTTTATCCATTAAAAAAAAGTTCAGTCAAATAAATTGATTTATAATCAAATATTAATGATGTAAAAAGGGCTACTCTTTTGGAGTAGCCCTTCTTTATCAGAGATCAATATCTACTAATATATAGTAAACTCAACGCGACGGTTTTGTTGACGACCTTCTACAGTTTTATTTGATGCAATAGGTTGGTTTGGACCGTAACCAGTAGCTTCAATACGAGAAGGATTAGCACCTTTAGATACTAAGTAAGCTTTCACTGCCTCAGCACGATCTTTAGATAATCTCAAGTTTAATTCTAATGAACCTGTGTTATCGGTATGACCTGCTAATTTCAAACTGAAATCTTTTTCTACTAATAATGCAGCAACTTTATTTAATGAGTTGTAAGAATTAGCGCGAATCACTGATTTACCAGTTTCGAATTCTAAGTTTTTGATCGCTTCATCAACTGTTCTTCTATCCGTTTCAGTGATTACTTTCTCTACAATTTTAGTTTCATTTTTCACAAGGATTGGACAACCTGCACCATCTACTTGAACACCTGAAGGTGTATTTGGACATTTGTCAAATTTGTTAGCAACACCGTCACCATCATCATCCTGTAAATCTGAATTTAATGATTCAACTTTTGATTGTAACGCTTTATTAGCAGCATCCAACGCATCACGTTGAGCTTTTAATTCATCGTATTTTGCCGTGTAATCATTTACTAACGTAGCTACTGGATTTGAATTATTCAAAGCAGGTTTTGAACCATCGCCTAAAGCAATTTCTAAACCAGCATGTGCATACGAGAATAAGTCGTTTTTGTATGTTGGTTGTGGAGATGCAGCAGGATTAGATCCATCAAATTTCTGGTTAGCCCAGTTCAATTGATAACCTAAGTCTAAGTTAATACCTTTTGCAATTGCAAATTTAAATCCGAAATCAGCAGGAACGAATAACTTCGATTGTGATTCAGCTGTTGTGCTTGTTGACCCCATCGTTACTGTAGCCTCAGAGTTCAATACCCCTAAACCTAATGAAGCATAAGGTTTGATGAAACTGTTGAAAAATCTCCAGTTCGTATTAGCCATTGTCCACTCTCCAGATAAAGCTGCTGACCATGGTGTTTTAGTTTCGAAAGATTGTGATCCATCTTTATATGCTCCACCAACTTTACCACCTAAGTAGGATGCTTTAAATCCAAAAGAAGGGGAAATTTGTTTCTTAATGTAAGCAGAATAACCTAAGTTGTGATCTAAATCATTATAATCTTTACGGTTGAAACCGAAAATATTAGTTTGATTTAAAACCCCCGCACCAATACCAATAGACCAAGTTCTATATTCGGTAGATGATCCCAGTGGAGTAGTTCCTTCGATAGAACCAACTTTTGCATTTTGTGCAAATGAAGCAGATGTTAACAGTCCCGCTGCTACTAATAAACCAGTTTTCTTAAGGTTAATCTTCATATTTTTCTAATTTTAATTTTTAATCTTCTTATTGTGCTTTAGGCAATAATGTTGCCAATATGGCCCTCTTTGCTAAAACCAGTTGTAGATTTCCCCATTTTTGTAGTTAATTGACCACTTATTGATTTGCTCTGCTGTAAAAAAAGTGGCACCATGTATACTATAATTTACATTTCTGCGTTAAGATGTAGCTTTTTTAGGAATCTAACCCTTAAAATTAGTCTTGCCAAAGAAGTTTGGGATGATTATTTCCATTGCCATTTCTTTTATTATATTTTCAGAAAATAAGTTTTGAAAAAATGTCTTACGACTTTTGGTGATTAAGATGATGTCAATATTCTCGTCACGAATCATGGTCTGTATGCCATTTGCTATTCTTTCTGCTGAATTGGCAAAATAGCTTCTGCTTTTTATCGTATAGGAAACATCATCAATTCCAGTCTCCGTAATGATATTTTCGATCCATTGGTCAAACTTTTTGTCCAATACCTTTAGATCCGATTCTGCCTTGTTAATATGTATCAGGAGCAGATGAAATTTATTTCCAAATACCGGTATAGCCTGCTTCAAAACTTCCAGTTCTCCAGGTTTAAAATTTGTCAACAGTGCAATGGTATCCTTCTTATACGCTGTTGCGTAAGCCGGTATCGCTAAAATAGGAATTTGTGCATCTTTAATTACATCATAGGTGTTGCTACCAATGAGGACAGACTCGAGGCCGGAAGCACCTTTTGTTCCCATGACGACTACTTTATAATTGTTCTTAGTCGTTTCTTTGGCAATGACTTCCGAAAGAACACCTTCATTAAAAAGTTGGCTTACTGTCAACGTTGGAGATTTTTCGTTTACTTCATTGACCACTTCGCTCAACTTTCGTTCAGCATCCTTTACTGTAGGGTCGACAATGTGTTCACCATGAACAACGAAATTTGCGTACTGGTTTACGTGCTTCGTATATACGTGTAAGAAAACCAGCTCATCTTGATTTTCAAGCGCAATCTCCCTTGCATATCTTGCTGCAATTATGGAGTTTTCAGAAAAATCGATTGGTACTAATATTTTACCCATAATGATTTAAGCTTTAGAAAAAAATGTAGGAATAATTGGATGATGAATGATTTGTTTTGCAACAGATTTTTTAAATAACCGTTCAAAAAATGATTTACGTGTCTTCGTTATCAACACCACATCAATTTGTTCATCTTTGATAATCTCATTGATTACTTCAGGAATCGTATCCAATTCCTCCACATCGGTTTGTATAGAATCTACTTCTATGTCTACATCCGTGATTTCAGTATGTTTCTTGATTTGATATTTCCAGATTTCTAACTTATCCTCGATATCAGCTTCAGAATCTGGGTGATAGTGCACATGTATGATCTGAACTTTCACATTTGATCCGAATATTTTAATAAATTCATTTAAAGTGTCCAGCTCAGCATATTTAAAATTAGAAAGTAGCCCAATCTTATCAATATCTTTTGTTTGATAATGAACTGGAATAGCAATCACAGGAATATTGCTTTTTTGGCTCACGGCATAGGTTGTGCTACCAACGATGACACTGGTGTCGTCGGTTTTTCCCTTTGTCCCCATGATAATAGCTAAATAGCCCGCATTTTTTGTCTCCTTTAATAAGGACTCTGTGATGATACCACGCTCGCATTTTGAAGTAAAAGGAACCGTTGGATTTTCTGCTTTCAACTTATCGATCAAATCAGACATTAACACATCTGCTTTGAAATTTTCGTCAGCATTATCCTTGTTTTCATCATCAAAACTACTGGATGAAACCGTATAGTTATGATATAAATGAATTTCGAATCCCCTTTTTTTTGCCAAATCAATTGCAAATTGAATCGCAGTGCTGGCATTGTCTGAAAAATCAATTGGAACTAAAATTTTATTGCTCATGTTGTTTGATCGTTAAGTTTTACGTTGTGTGTTATCTTTGGTTATAAAAAACATGACAACATCACCGTAGTTGTTTAACATAATTGGTATAAGTTAGTTTTGTTTTTATTACCTGTTGTAAAGGTATTTGTTATCCTGATTTAAATACGTGATTAATTTAATGAAATTTGGTGATTTTGGACATACTATTTGATCAAGTACCTTATTCCATTTTAATTTCTTAAATGTGATTCTAAATTGAATTATTTCTAAAAATAGTCAAAATTTATTTCAATTCTTGACATTCTTAATACATTATTATAGACTAAAATACATCTGTCTAATTGCATTACGAGGCAAATTTAAGTAAGTTTGCAACATCATAATTAGACAATTAGATTTTCAATGACAAGTAGAGAAATTCGTCAGGCTTTTTTGGATTTTTTCAAAAGTAAAGGACACCAAATCGTACCATCAGCACCAGTTGTGGTGAAAAATGATCCCACATTGATGTTTACAAACGCGGGAATGAATCAGTTTAAAGATTTATTTTTAGGCGAGGCCGCCATTAAATTTCCGCGTGTTGCCGATACACAACGTTGTTTACGTGTATCCGGTAAGCATAATGATTTGGAAGAGGTAGGTATCGATACCTATCACCATACCTTATTTGAAATGTTAGGAAATTGGAGTTTTGGCGATTATTTCAAAAAAGAAGCAATCCAATGGGCATGGGAATTATTTACGGAGGTTTATCAATTGGATCAAGACCGTCTTTACGTTACCATATTTGAAGGTGATGATTCAGAGGGATTAGCAAAAGATACAGAAGCCTACGATTTTTGGAAAGCTTTGATTGCAGAAGATCGTATTCTATTAGGTAATAAAAAAGATAATTTTTGGGAAATGGGTGAGACAGGTCCTTGTGGTCCTTGTTCTGAAATCCATTACGACATGCGTACAGACCAAGAACGCCAAGAAGTATCGGGGCAGTCACTTGTAAATGCCGATCACCCACAAGTCATCGAAGTGTGGAACTTAGTGTTTATGCAATTTAATCGTCTAAAAGATGGTTCATTACAACCGCTACCGGCCAAACACGTCGATACAGGGATGGGATTTGAACGTTTAGTACGTTCTATTCAAGGAAAGACATCCAATTACGATACGGATGTTTTTCAACCAACTATTCAATTTATTTCTCAGAAAGCAGGTATTGCTTACGGTGCAGATGAGAAAACAGATATCGCTATGCGTGTCGTTGCAGATCATATCCGTGCGATTAGTTTTGCGATTGCCGATGGTCAATTACCTTCTAATAATAAAGCAGGTTATGTGATCCGTCGTATCTTGCGTAGGGCAGTGCGTTATGCTTATACTTTCCTAAATTTCAAAACTCCATTCATCAACGAATTGGTACCTTTATTGGCAGCACAATTTGACGGTGTATTTAATGAATTGAAAGCACAAGAAAGCTTTGTTCAAAAAGTGATTTTGGAAGAAGAAGTATCCTTCTTGAGAACTTTAGTGACCGGAGTACAACGTTTCGAAAATTATGCGGAAGCAAATACAACCATTGCAGGAGACTTTGCTTTTGAGCTCTACGATACTTATGGATTTCCAATTGACTTGACCGAATTGTTAGCAAGAGAGAAAAATCTGTCCGTGGATATGGTTGGTTTTAATCAAGCATTACAGATTCAAAAAGAGCGTTCCCGTGCGGCAACAGCAATTGATACCGGAGACTGGATTTTAGTCAATGAAGACGAAGGATTTGAATTTGTCGGTTACGATACCTTAACGGCAAAAACAGAAATTGTCAAATACCGTAAAGTTTCAGCAAAAGGCAAAGACCAATTTCAGTTAGTACTATCGGTAACCCCTTTTTATGCCGAAGGTGGTGGTCAGGTAGGCGATACGGGAGCTCTAGTATCTGAAGTTTCTGGAGAGAAAATATATATCACCGATACCAAAAAAGAAAATGGTTTATTCGTACATTTTATCGATACATTACCCCAGAGTTTTGAAGGTCTTTTTGTTGCTCAAGTAGATCAGGCAAAACGAGTAGATACCGAAAATAATCACTCTGCGACCCATCTATTGCATGCTGCTTTAAAGCAGGTATTGGGTGATCATGTGAATCAAAAAGGCTCATTAGTCAATGCGGATATTTTGCGCTTTGATGTTTCCCATTTTTCAAAAGTAACAGACGAAGAAATCAAACAAGTAGAAGATACAGTTAACGCTAAAATCCGTGAAAACATCGTATTGAAGGAAGAACGTAACATACCTTATCAGCAAGCATTGGATTCTGGCGTCACGGCTTTATTTGGCGAGAAATATGGTGATTACGTTCGTGTCATTACTTTCGATGATACATTCTCAAAAGAGCTTTGTGGTGGTACCCATGTTAAATCAACTGGGCAGATTGGTTTCTTTAAGATCACATCAGAGTCAGCAGTTGCTGCGGGTGTACGTCGTATTGAAGCCATTACAGGAACAAAATCTGCAGCTGTTATCCGCGAGCATTTTGAATTGGTGGATCAGATCAAAGGCTTGTTGAATAATCCAAAAGATTTTGTTGCCGCTATGGGCAAATTGGTTGAGGAAAATGGCGCCTTGAAGAAGGAAATAGAAAAAACGATTATTGAAAAATCTTTGGCGTTAAAATCAGACCTAGAAAGCAAATTGCAACAAGTGGGTGATGTTAATTTCTTAGCTACAGTTGTTGATCTGCCGAATGCAGAAGCCGTTAAAACATTGGCTTATGCATTGAAAGGTGCTGTTCATAATTTGTTTTTAGTTATAGGAGCAGACTTTGATGGTAAACCAAGTTTGACCGTTGTGATCTCAGATGAGCTAGCAAAATCAAAAGGCTTGAATGCGGGTCATATCATCCGTGATTTAGCCAAAGATATCCAAGGTGGCGGAGGTGGGCAACCATTCTTTGCGACAGCAGGAGGGAAAAACAGTGCTGGATTAGCAACTGCGATTCAAAGAGCAATTGAATTTATAAAGTAAAATGATAATATGATGAAACAGGCGTTGCTAGTGGTGGGTTGTTTATTTTTATTTCTTATTGGATGTAAAAATAAAGATGAGTTTACAATTTCTGGTCAAATCGAAAATCCCGGAAATATTAAAGTAGTATCCTTATATGAAGGCGAAAGAAAATTAGATTCCATGTTTTTTGGAGATAATAATGCTTTTCAATTTAAACGACCTACTAGTCAAGCACGTCTATTATCGCTTCGTGTGGGTAAAAATCGGTATGATTTGATTGCTTCTCCAGGTGAGGAGATTGTATTCAAAGCAGACCTTCAAAAAGATGTCAATGACTATCTGATCGAAGGTTCAGATTTATCATCCACGATCAAGACTTTCTCCAAAATGAGAAACCGACGTGATGCTGTACGTGATTCTTTGCAGGCAGATTTTGCTAAGAAATCGATCACCGCAGATGTTGATGAAATTGAAAATCTGCGAAGCGAATATAAACAGAAGTTTACTGAACAACTGCAGTACTATACTAAAGCGGCAGTAGATTTTGCTGAAAAGCATGATGATATTGCAGGTTTTTATGCTATCAGTACCTTAGATCCGGAGATCGCAGAATCTGAAATTATAGCCTATGCCGATAAGATCAAAGATAAGTTCTTAGACAATGGTTACGTTACACAGTTCAAAGAAGAAACCAATAAATTGAGAACATTGGCTATAGGTCAACCAGCTCCAGACTTTGAATCGTTTACACCGAACAATAAATCAATCAAACTATCGGATTTTAAAGGTAAGTATGTCTTGTTAGATTTTTGGGCGTCGTGGTGTATGCCTTGTCGTCAGGAAAATCCCAATATTGTCAAGTTATACCATCAATATAAAGGAAAAGGATTTGATGTTTTTGGCGTATCATTAGACGATAACCCAGGACCTTGGATGCGAGCCATAGCAGATGATCAGTTACAATGGACCCATGCTTCGGATTTAAAAGCTTGGGGTTCGACCGTAGTAGGCTTGTACCGCATTACAGGAATTCCCGCATCTTATGTGTTAAATCCTGAAGGTTTGATCGTTGCTAAAAATTTGCGCGGCAAAGAATTGGAAGATTTTTTAAAGAAAACTTTAAAATAGCGCAAATTATATATTAACTTTCGGAATGTTACTTAACAATTTAATAACACTTCGTTAATGTTTTGTTGTCATTTTGTTCATAATTTAGCAAAAAAAAGAAGATGAGCATTGCAAAGCAAAAAATATTAGTAGTTGATGATGAGCAGGATATTCTAGATTTAATTGCTTACAATTTAAAGCGAGAAGGATATCAAGTATCGACTGCCTCGAATGGTCATGAAGCTATCAATGTAGCTAAAGATATCAATCCAGATCTTATTATCTTGGATGTTATGATGCCAAAGATGGATGGTATCGAAGCCTGTCGACTAATGCGTGCTATGCCTGAGTTTAAGAATACATTTATGGTATTTTTAACGGCTAGAAGTGAAGAATATTCCGAAATTGCAGGTTTCCATGTTGGAGCCGACGATTATATTGCAAAGCCTATCAAGCCTCGTGCTTTGATGAGCCGTATTAATGCCATTTTAAGAAGAAATGTTTCTGAAGAAGCAGCAAGATCACAAGATAAATTAGAAATCATGGATTTGGTTATCGATCGTGATTCTTTCTTAGTGTATCGTGGTGAACAGAAAATTGTTCTTGCAAAAAAAGAATTTGAGTTGATGTACTTACTTGCATCCAAACCCAATAAAGTATTTACAAGAGAGCAGATACTGAAAAGTATTTGGGAAGACTCCGTGGTCGTAACCAATAGGACCATTGATGTGCATATCAGGAAACTGAGAGAAAAAATTGGTGAAGATTATGTCACAACCGTAAAAGGAGTGGGGTATAAATTTGATGTAGCCTAAGATTTTTAGGACATAACTATGCAGAAGGGCTACTATACAATAACGTATAGTAGCCCTTCTGCATGATGAGGGAGTATGTAACTAAGCCAGTGTTATAATATTTGTTTTATATAATATTGTTTTGTTTGTACATGATTTGTATATTTCTCTGATATTGCCAATATCCTATTATCTAACCAATTATTTCCTGTTATATTCAGAATAAATATAAAGGAGAGGGTCTAAAAACCTTTATTTCCCGAAATCACATTCGGATTAACCAATTATTTATTGCTCACTACGATACAACGCCTATAGAACGTATGGTTTTTTTCTGCTATTTGTTTGGTGTTTGATTGCTATTTGTTTGGTGTTTGATTGCTGCTTGATTGGTGTTTGATTGCTGCTTGGTTGCTGCTTCATTACTGTTTGTTTGAGTATTCCTTGGGACTGGTAGGGTATTGGCTTGCTATTACTTTGCTATTTCTTTGCTTATTTATTGCTGTTTCTTTGGTTCATCATATCTTATGATCATTCTTTTACTTGCTCTATGATAGCTAAACTTACCAGCAAGAACTAGGTTTTTACCTAAAAAATGCTCACATATAGGACTTTTAGTTGCCTTTCTATACGCCACTTGGTCACTTCTATGTTTTGATCATCTTAAATGAAATCAGGATTATAGCAATCTAAATCTTCAATTTTATGTCGCTAAAACAAGTATGATTAGACAAATGGCGCCAAATGATGTCATTATTCGTGGATCGCTATTGACAGTATGTACCTTTGCTGTATGATATCCATACCTGTGTTCGTCTGTAGCGACAGATATATGGCTTACTATTTAAAAGATTAATATGATAACAAGATTTATCAAAGGAATACATGGATCGTACCAATGGAAGGTGTCATAGCATTCTCAATATTATAATGTAAACATTGAAATAGCCCCTCTGTTAGAACAAAAATTGTAGAGTAATAGGTGCATTTTCATTTAAATGATTAAAACCTCTACTGTTAAAAATAGTGACAATGATCACATCAAAAGAAAGTAAAATTATCCTAGCTTATTAACAGCATCTAATAAATTTAGGATATATTATGCAATTAGAATTGAACATAAAACAAATTTCTCTAAGTTTGTTATCATATTAAATATTACAAGCAACTATGTCAACAATACTTATAAAATCTGCACAAATCGTTAACGAGGGAAAAATAACAACTTCAGATGTATATATCAGCCATGGTCGTATCGAAATGATTGCTGCAGAAATTAATCACCCTGCCGATCAGGAGATTAATGCAGAGGGCTTATACCTTTTACCCGGATTAATTGATGACCAAGTTCATTTCCGTGAGCCAGGACTGACTCATAAAGCCGATATATGGCACGAAAGTCGTGCTGCCGTAGCAGGAGGAACCACATCCTTTATGGAAATGCCCAATACAGTACCTAATACGTTGACACAGTCCTTATTACAAGATAAGTATGATATCGCATCTCAAAATGCTTTAGCCAATTATTCCTTCTTTATGGGGGCAGCCAATGATAATCTGGAAGAGGTATTGAAAACCAATCCTCGTGATGTCTGTGGTGTGAAAGTATTCATGGGATCATCGACCGGAAATATGTTGGTTGACAATGAGCGCGCATTGGAAGATATATTTGCCAATTCACCAACGTTGGTCGCTACACATTGTGAAGACGAAACGACTATACAAGAAAATTTAGCAATATACAAAGGGCAATATGGCGATGCAGGATTGACGATAGATATGCATCCACTTATCCGTTCTGCTGAAGCCTGCTACATCTCCTCTTCCAAAGCAGTTGAATTAGCTAAAAAGAACAATACGCGTTTGCATATCCTACACATATCAACGGCCAAAGAAATTGCCTTATTTAGAAATGACATCCCCTTGGCTGAAAAATTAATTACCGCAGAAGCATGTATTCACCATATGTGGTTCTCCGATGCAGATTACGCCGCAAAAGGTAATTTTATTAAATGGAATCCTGCCGTAAAAACAGCAAACGATAGAGACGAAATTGTAAAAGCAGTATTGGACGGACACATTGATGTCATTGCTACCGATCATGCTCCTCATACGATTGCTGAAAAATCACAAGCCTATAGTGCGGCACCGTCGGGAGGCCCATTAGTGCAACATGCGTTACAAGCATTACTGGATATGTATCATGATGGTAAAATGACTTTAGAGCAGATCGTTCAAAAATCAGCACACAATACAGCAATTTGTTTTCAGATCGAAGAACGTGGTTTTATTCGAGAAGGATATTGGGCAGATCTGGTACTCGTAGACTTGAACAAACCATATACCGTAACAAAATCAAACATCCTTTCGAAATGTGGATGGTCTCCATTTGAAGGTCATACCTTTAAATCTTCCATCGAACATACCATCGTTTCTGGAAAATTAGCGTATTCCAAAGGAAGCTTGATCGAGTACGGTTCAGGACAGCGTCTATTGTTTAACCGATAATTTTGCTAATCCTCTAGCTATGGACAAAAGAACCTTTTTAAAATCTTTAGGCTTAGCCGTATCCTGTATACCAGCATGGTCATTTGCACAAGAAGAGATTATCGAAACAATAGCCGCCCAAAAGCAATTATTAGCTCAACTATTGCACCCTGGAGATACCATCGGATTAATCGCTCCTGCGGGAGTGATTGATACCGAAGAATCCATTGTGATGACAAAAGAGATCTTTCAAGCTTTTGGTTTCCAAGTAAAAGAGGGAAAACATATCCGCAGCCGATACGGTAACTTGGCAGGAAAAGATGAAGAGCGCCTAGCCGATATCCACAGCATGTTTGCAGACCAAGAAATCAAAGCCATTATCTGTATACGCGGAGGGGCGGGAGCTTCCCGTTTATTGCCGCAGATTGATTATCAGCTCATCGCCAATAACCCAAAAGTATTATTAGGTTATAGCGATATTACCGCACTGATCATGGCCTTCTATAAAAAGACTGGTTTAATATCCTTTCATGGCGCAGTCGGTATCAGCACATGGAGCAATACCGTTGCTAAAAATTTTGAAAATCAATTTTTCCTTAATCAGTCAACACAGTTTGCAAATCCAACAGATAAAGGAGATAATTTTATCCAATATAAAGAACGGATCACTACCTTAAGGTCAGGACAAGCAGAAGGTATACTATTAGGAGGAAACCTGACACTGCTCAGTGGCCTATGCGGATCGGCCTATTTACCCGATTTTAAAAATGCAATTCTATTTTTAGAAGAAGTCGATGAAAATATAGAACGAGTAGACCGCATGTTCTGTCAATTGAAATTAGCCGGGATTTTAGATCAGATCAAAGGTTTCGTATTTGGTAAATGTACCGACTGCGGGCCCGCAAGTGGATACGGCTCTTTAACATTAGAACAAGTCCTAAACGATTATATCAAACCACTGGGAGTACCCGCTTATTCAGGAGCGATGATCGGGCATATTGCCAATCAATTTATCCTACCTGTAGGCGCACATGTCAAAATGGATGCCGACAAAGGAACGATTACCTTATTACAGCAAGTATTAAAAGATTAATCTAGATAAATAGAACCAGCATACGCATACAGTAGTTTGCAAACCAAAATAATCAACAGATCACGACCACTTCAGATCTTTAACATTACTGAAGGAAATATAAGTGTCTATCATAAACAAAATGATTGATGAATAAACGGATTAGACTGACGGAAATTAGCTCCATGATGAAAATTATCTTCTTTTTAATCTTCATCATTTCTGTAAATACAATTTTTGCCCAAACCATGAATTTAAATAAAAATGACTTTGATGAAGCCCATTCATTATATAGAGAGTCTACCTTAACAAGCCGGAGATTTAAACATGCTCAAGTAGTCGATTTAATAAAAAAACATCAAGCATCACAGGATCTACAAGTCAAGCAGATCGGACAATCAGTCCAAAAACGAGCGATCTATGAGCTTACCTACGGAGCTGGAAACAAAAAAGTCATGCTATGGTCTCAAATGCATGGCGATGAACCGACCGCAACGATGGCATTATTTGATCTTTTCAATTTTTTAGAAGGTAAAAATGATCAATTTGATTCCTTAAGATCACTGTTGAAATCCCATTTAACCATTCACTTTATCCCGATGCTCAATCCCGATGGGGCAGAAGTTTACACCAGAAGAAATGCGCAACAGATTGATCTCAATCGGGATGCCCGAGATACAGCAACTCCAGAGGGAAAACTTTTAAGACAGCAGGCAGCACTTATAAAACCACAATTCGGATTCAATTTACACGATCAGAATATCTATTATAATGTTCCAGGAACTAAAACACCGGTTACTATTTCGTTATTGGCTCCAGCTTATAACTGGGAGCGGGATATCAATGAAGTCCGTGGCAATGCAATGAAAATAATCGCCGGAATGCATCAATTGCTCCAAGATTATATACCAGGAGCAGTAGCTAAATATGACGATGAACATTCTCCAAGAGCATTTGGTGATAGTTTTCAAAAATGGGGAGCCAGTACGATCTTAATTGAATCAGGAGCATTTGCAGGCGATCCGGAAAAACAGCAGATCAGGAAATTGAATTTCATTGTGATTCTAAATGCTTTAATGCAAATAGCACAAGATAGTTATCAGCAGTTTTCAATCTCAGCATACCAACAGATACCTTTCAATGCCTCCCAGTTGCACGACGTTATATTGCGTCGCGTATCGACTGTTTCAAAGGGTTTGCCTTTGAAAGTAGATATTGCCATCCGCCGAGATGAAATCACCGTCAATGACGATTATTACGTTAAAGGATATGTGGAAGATATAGGAGATCTTCATGATTTTTATGGATACGATGATGTAGATCTATCCGATTTTGAATGGGTAGAAGCTCATGTTTATGAATCCCCATTCGAGCATCTCAGCGATCTGAATCCGTCAACGATAAGGGCATTATTGAAACAAGGGTATGCGGCAGTAAGAGTGGATAAAGCTCAAATAAATACGTTGCACAATTTGCCTATACATATTCTAACTACGAGTAAATTGCAGACTTTTAATAGCTTAAGTTTAGGCCAAGAAGCAAACTTTTTCCTAAAGAAAAATAATGAAATTCAATATGCCGTCATTAACGGTTATTTGATAGATTTGAATCAGGAATTACCGTTGAATATGAAACTGATCGTCCGTTAGTGGGTTAGAAGGTTAGTGAGTTAGAAGGTTAGACCATTCGTTACTTGATCACTGGTCACTTCGTTACTAACAAAATAAAAGGTTATTTTAAAATATGGATATTAGAAAAACAAAATTGGAGGATTTAGATGAGGTGATGGCTATTATTGACATTGCACGAGGTTTAATGCGAGCAAGTGGCAATACCATTCAATGGACAAATGGCTATCCCTCTCGTGCATATATCCAATCAACGATTGACATAGGAGAAAATTACGTCTGTCTTGAAGACGACACCATAGTTGCGACATTCTGTTTCTCTTTGGATCCTGATCCAAATTATACGGTTATTGAAGGTGGTCAATGGTTAAATGATGCTCCATACGGTGTGGTACATCGCTTAGCTTCTAATGGTCAGGTGAAGGGTGTCGCATCACGATGTTTTCAATGGTGTTTCGAACAATGTCACAATATTCGTGTCGATACCCATGAAACAAATATCCCGATGCAGAAGGTGTTGACAAGATTGGGATATACACGTTGCGGGATTATCTATGTCAGCGATGGAACACCTCGGGTAGCCTTTCAAAAGATCGATTGATTCCTATACCCCTAATAAAGTAAAAGCCTTCTGACCATTGATCAGAAGGCTTTTTACTTTTATAATCAGCGAGATTAGTATCCTGGGTTTTGTTGTGCACCAATACCTGGATTGGCGTTGATCTCATCTGTAAAAATTGGAAGAATCGTTTTATTAAGCGATCTGTCAATTGTTTTAGTACGATGAATCGTATTGATGGAACCCAATTCGTCATTAAATTCAATCTTTTTATTCCAGCGGATCATATCAAAGAAACGATGACCTTCTCCAGCCAGTTCTTTGCTTCTTTCCTCAGCGATGACATCTAAAGATATAGTCGATTCATTCGTTAGGCTTAATTTTGGAGAGCGTTTACGGATTTCATTGAGATAGCTTGCAGCAAGAGCTTTATCCGATTTTAGCGCCGCTTCTGCAGCCATTAAATACACTTCAGAAAGACGGATCACCTTAAAGTTTACCGCAGTGCTGTTTGATGACTTTTTGTCCCCCTCTAAGTTAACGCCACCACTATACTTGTAGATTGCACCCAATCGAGTTGTAGCAGTTTCATCACGTGCCATGACACCCCATCGTACATCTGTATCATCTTGTTTGAGACGAGCTAAGAAATAATCGCTCGCCATAAAGTTTCCTAAAATAGCCGAACTACCATGAGCAGATCTTCTAAAATAGGCGCCTAAAGACGAATTACCCAGATCAGTTTCATTCGGATAAATTCCTAGTTCAAAAATTGACTCAGTACCAAATTCTGATTTCCAGGAATCGACCCAAGCCGTATTGCTATAAAGCGTGTATACTTTTGAGTTGATCACCTCTTGTGCGGCAGCCAAAGCATTTGGATAATCTTCCATATACAAATACACCCTTGCTTGTAAAGCTTTATTGGCATAATAGTTTAAATAGCCATTCAATTTTGTTTTCGGAAGTAAAGTCTCCGCAGCTTTAAGATCCAAGAGGATTTGTTTGTAAGTATCTTCCACGGTGCTTCTCAATTCCTGAGCATCAGCCTTTAAAGACTTTGTGATAATGGGAATACCCCAAGCTGCTTTATTTTCATTATAAGGCTCGCCATAAAGACGCACTAAGTCAAAGTTGACCAATGCTCGAGCAGTCAAAGCCTGACCTTCGTACGAATTAAAATTTTCCAATGAACCCGTCGCTTTTAGACTTTCAATATTTTTCAACAGATTGTTGATTTGGCCAATCGCATTAAAACCCTGTGTCCAGACGCTTGAGTAGCTATTGGAAGAAGCACTATGGTTAAACGTATACAAATAATCAAATCCTCGGCCAGCTGCAAAAATAGTGAAATCACCACCTTTTACATCGGCGTACAACGGGAAATTTCGACCATAATAATCTCGATTTGAAAGGATGCTCATGACGCCATTGACAATAACTTTGGCATCAGCAGCTGTTTGGATGGAAGTTTCAGCATCTCCAGAATTTGTAGGTTTTACGTCTAAAAAGTCTTTACAAGATGTAACTGAAAAGGATATAAAGATGCACGAAGCAATAAATAATTTTCTCATTTTTCTCAATTTAATAGGTTAAAAATTAAATTCTAATCCAAATGTGTAGGTCTTAGGAGTCGGGATTTCCCAACCACGGGTACCATACTGATTAACCTCCGGATCCATATATTTGTATTTTGAGAAAGTCAATAAATTACTTCCATTAAAGAAAATACGTGCATTGTTGATCCCTATTTTGCTCAAATAATCATTGGGAATTTTATAGGACAAGGAAATGTTTTTCAATCGCAAATATGAAGCATCATAGAGGTGGCGGCTACTGATCTGATTGACATCTTCTAGATCTCGACCAGAAACTATAGGAAAGTTACCGTCTGTATTGTTCGGAGACCACGATTCATCAACAAAATATTGAGCATGAATTCTTTCCCAATAGTAACCATCATCAGCAACATCTTTTGAGGTCGCATCATATAGTTTTCCACCGATTTTGTAGGCAAAGTTTAAACCCAGTGATAAGCCTTTATATTCCACATCTGTATTAATACCACCGTAGACTTTTGGATTGGCATTGCCAATGATGGTTTGCTGTGCTTTAGTATAGTTGTAACTGGCACCTCTTCCTTCAAATAAGAAATCACCCTCGGTACCATCATTTGTATACCAGACATTTTTACCATTTTCTTTATTGACACCTGCCCATTCTAAACCATAAAAAGCCAATGTCGATTGATTTTCTTGATAGATGAAACGAGCTCGATCATCTTTACCGGTTGGATCGTACCAGATGATTGGTTTACCATCACTTAATTTGGTGACTTTAGAGTCAATAAATGTAGCATTTACACTAGCAGTCCATCTGAAATCCTGTTTCTTGATGATATCAGAACCTAATTCAAATTCTAGACCTTTATTGTTGATCTCTCCGATATTTTTCAATGTACTGGAAAAACCAGTTATGGTTGAGATCGGCACCTGCTGAATAAGGTCTTTAGAATCTCGGTTGAAATATTCAACCGAACCAAATATTTTATTGTCAAATAATCCAAATTCTAAGGCTAGATTGGTGGTGTAATTTCTTTCCCAGCTGAGGTTAGGGTCAGCAATATTACTCAAAGCACCTCCAGGTTGTGTCATATATTTGTTGGTATAGCTGGTCAATGATCTCCAACCATAATTTGAAGATGGTAAAGTACCATTCACACCATAGGAAGCTCTTATCCTTAAAGCATTGATATCTTCCACTTGAGCAATAAAACTTTCTTTAGCTATATTCCAAGAACCTGCTACTGACCAAAAGTTGCCCCAACGCGGAATAGGACCTAATTGAGAAGAACCATCTCGACGAAAAGATGCTGAAGCAAAGTAGCGCTCATCAAAGTTATATTCAGCACGAGATAATACAGACATCATATTGTTGCCCCAAACATAAGATCCAGCATCCAACTGCCCCGCGGTAGATACGGTATGTAAAGCCGAAGAAGGTAAGTCTTTTCCTGTGGCACGAACGAAGCTGCTCTCATTTTTTTCAGCCTCAAAGCCTGCTAATAAAGAAACATGATGAAGTCCAAAAGTTTTATTATAGTTAGCCGTAGTCGACGAGACTAGTTTTTGGATGTTAGAAGTGACTTCAGTGACGACACCATTTGTAGATGAACCATTGTAATGCTTTGCACTGTAGTAGATATGATCTTTAGACTCCGTCTCATCATATGAAAAGATCGTTTTAACTGTCAATTCAGGAAGCAACTTTAAAGTCAGTGACTCAACAGCAGATATTTTGCTGGTTTTAGAACTGTTCTCCCATTCTTTATTGTAATAAAGCGGATTGTAAGCCAAACTACCATAACGAGCGGTCCACTCATTGCCAGTTTTATAGTCTGTAGGCCAGTACAGTGGCCATAATAGATTTCTCGTTTGCAGTAAATAATTACTTCCTGTATTTCGGGTATCATTCATGCCGACCAATTTTGTCTTAGCTATATTGATATTCGACCCAAACTCTAAGTATTTACCAATTTTTTGATTGAGGTTCACGCGTCCACTGATACGGTTATAGTCATTGAGTATGACGCGACTTTTATCCTGTGTATAAGAAAGAGAAGTATAATAGTTCGTATTATCTGTTCCACCGCTTACCGATAGATCATTGGTGTTGAAAATACCCGTTCTGAATAAGGCGTCATTCCAATCGTAATATTTACCCTCCCGATTTTCGATACCATCGGTAAGACCGGTAATGTTGACTTTCTCGTACATCGAGGTTCCTTCCGTCGAAAACCCATAACCATGTATCCCAAATCTAGTTTTGAAACGGTCTAATACCCATTTGTTTGCAGCTGTTTCGTTCAGTCCACCGGCAATACGAGAATCGTAGAGCACACTGTACAGCATATCAATCTGATCTTGTACTGAGGCTGTTTCGTTATTATCAGTTGCCCAACTTGGACTGATACCTAAAGACGATTTTAAATTAATTTTAGGAGCTCCATTTTTCCCCTTTTTAGTCGTGATGATAATCACCCCATTTGCTGCTCGAGAACCATATAAGGAAGAAGCTGCTGCATCTTTCAGTACTGTTATAGTCTCGATATCAGAAGGATTTAAGGTACTCATGACGTTATTTGAGTTGACCAGATAATCGTTCATCTGTCCCGTAGATCCTGATACCACAGGTACACCATCGATGACATATAAAGGTTCATTCGAAGCATTCATCGAGCCGATACCTCGGATACGGATAGCAGGAGTAGAACCCGCTTGACCTGAACTCGTACTGACTTGTAATCCCGGAACACGACCTGTTAATGCATTTTGAAAAGAAGTGACCGGTTGTTTATCAATCGCATCATTTTTTACAACAGCAGCAGAACCGGTGTAGGTACTCTTTTTGGCAGTTCCGTAAGCAACTACCATGACTTCATCCAAAGCATTTTCCTCTTTTTGCAAAGAAATGGTCAATGTTTTGCGGCCATTTAATTTGATTTCCTGTTTTTGATAGCCTACTGCGCTAATGATGAGTGTGGCATCCGGATTGGCATTAAGCGTAAACAATCCATTGGAGTTTGTCGATGTTGCGGTACCGCTACCTTTAATGGAGACCGTGACATCAGGAACGGCAGCGCCATTCGCATCCGAAATCTTTCCCGCAACTTGGATTTGTTGTGCATGTACGACTTGCAGAGATCCACAAGCCACCGTACATAACGAGGTGAGTAAAATTTTGTTCATAAGAGTGTTGGTTAGTTATGCTTTTAATAGATTTTGGTTTAGGTCATCTATTGCAACCTTTAAGGGACAAGATAAGTATAAGATCAAGATATTCGTGAAATACAAGATCTTATACCAAGTTATATTTTTACTGAGGGATTACACCTATTCCCGGACGATCCGGTAAAATACATTGCCCATCAATGACTTTCATCCCATCATAAATATCATTGCCAATGAGAAGTGCTCCGTCCAGATCCGCCCAATCCACCAAAGGTGCCAATTGAGCTGCTGCAGAAATCGCACAGGATGTCTCCGTCATACAGCCGATCATCACCTTCATTTTTAATGCCTGTGCCAATTCTGCCATACGTTTAGCCTCTCGCATGCCTGTACATTTCATCAACTTGATATTGATTCCCGAGTACACCCCCTGCAATGCAGGAACATCGATCAACCTCTGGCATGCTTCATCTGCAATAGTTGGTATAGGACTATGTTCCGTAAGCCAAGCATTATCATCGATTTGTTCTTTTGGCATCGGTTGTTCCAAAAATACAACCCCTCTTTCAGCTAACCAATGCGACATTTCAAGCGCTTGTTCTTTGTTCTTCCAACCCTGATTCACATCAGCACATAGCGGACGATCAGTACATTGACGGATGGTATCGATGATCATTTTATCCGTTTCAAGCCCCAGCTTTACTTTAAGAATTTTAAACTGATCTGCTTCCATAACTTTTTTACGGACTACCTCTTCCGTATCGATACCGATCGTATAAGAAGTAGCAGGTATTAACGCTGGATTTAATCCCCATATCTTGTAGAAAGGTTGTCCCAGTATTTTTCCGATCAAATCGTGCAGCGCTATATCCACAGCTGCTTTTGCCGCCGTATTTTTAGCACTGATTTGATCGACGTATGCCAATAGTTCTTCCGTTTGAAAGGGTGAGTTGAATCCCGATAAATCGATGTTGTTAAGAAAATTGATGACACTTTCTTGAGATTCGCCTAGATAAGGCGGCATACTCGCCTCACCGTATCCAATGATGCCATCATACTCCAGTTGGGTCAATACAACCGGAGTTGTCGTCCTACTGAAAGATGCAACCGTAAATACGTAGCGCATTTCTAAAGTATAGGGTTTAAATCGGAGTTTGAACGCTCCAAAATCTTTAGTGATCCAATCTGCATGTATACCCATGATCGTTGTTATCTTTTATTTGATACTATAATAGCTGTTATTTTGTACTTTTTGTATTTGTGGATCATCAGATCCTAAATATCTTTTTGCTGCAACAACTGTACGTGTCTGGAAATCATCATAATTTGCTGCATCCTTCAACATGCTGTTGATCCGTACAGAACCTGCAGCATGAATAAATGTTCCATTGCCTATATAAAGTGCGACATGCGTAACACGTGCATTTGGATTACTGTTTTTACCAGCCGCAAAAAATAATAGATCAGCAGGTTTGAGATTTTTAAGCGCCTTTTCAGGATCAAAGTGCCCTTCAGCATCTAAGATATCAACAGATTCACCTGCTAATACCTGTTGAGAAGCATCACGTGGAATAACAAAGCCATTCATAAAATAGGCCGTTTTTGTGAAACCGCTGCAATCTACGCCTTTGACTGATGTCCCGCCCCAAAGATAAGGAAGTCCCAACATCGATTTTGCACTCGAAATTAAGTTTTCAGCTGTTGGATTACGCGTGTCTATCCATTTTTTTAATGATAGCGCTTCTTCTTTCTTAATATAAGCTTTCCTTTTATCGGGATAAGTAACTTCGAAATAGTTGTTTTTTTCTCCAGTCAGCACGAGAATGTCCCCATAAACCAGATCCGATACCCGTTGACTTTGGATATTCGGTTCGGAGAATGACTTTCCAAATTCCGCTGTATAGATTATTTTAGGTTGATTGTTCCATTGCAGTGCTTCCTCTTTTGTCATTGGAGTTACGGCAGAAGCGGGTAACCAGGCAATATATCCTTCAGGGGTGCGTATCCGATATTCACCACGATCTTTTTGCAAGAGATCAACCTGAGTACCCATCAGAACCTGGCTTGCCATTTCAGCGGCATTATCAGGTTTCGTTCTCATATTGCCTACAGATAGATGGACAATACCGATCAATTTATTTCCCAAATTTTGTTCTGGTAATACCGTTATCGCGACAGTAGCAGGAATATCTTTAATTTGTTGCTCGAAAGCTGTTTTAGCAGCCTGTTCTGTCGTTTCTATTTGATAATTATTTTTGGCAACATCAGTTTGAGTAAAGGCAAATATATGAGTACGCTTATCAGGAGCATACGCTTTACGTACGGTTTCTTGCAGTTCTTTGACCTGATGATAAATGGTTGAATCTATCTGTTGTGAGAAGGCATGATTAATGGTTAAAAAGCCTGCACAGGTAAGAATAGCATATTTAAGTTTGTTTGTCATGCTGATTAGTTTGGTTTAAAGATAGACTAAATTGCCTATTTTTTTATAAGAAATGATGACGATTTGTGAATTAATTTCCAATTCTTTTGCATAAATGTGAATTGATACGGTCTTTTTAGTGAAAAAACTCTTAAAAAGAAACGTGTATTTGTGTATACTTGTAATGCTAAATCGATTAAAATATGAGTTCAAGACGCCAATTTATTAGACAAGGTATTATTGGAGCAGCTGCTGTAGGTTCTGTAGAAACATTATCAAGTTTTTCCATTTCAAATAAACGATCGGGTGTAAAACCAATTGTTATTTCCACATGGGATTTTGGTATTGCAGCAAACCAAGCAGCATGGGAAGTGCTAAAGAGTGGTGGGAAAGCTATAGATGCGGTCGAACAAGGTGTTCGTGTGCCCGAAGCTGATTTAAAAAATATGACCGTAGGTAAAGGCGGTTATCCAGATCGTGACGGTATTGTCACCTTAGATGCCTGCATCATGGATTCCGAAGGTAATTGTGGATCAGTAGCTGCTTTAGAGCATATTGCACATCCCATATCAGTAGCACGTTTAGTGATGGATAAAACTCCCCATGTCATGCTCGCTGGTGATGGCGCATTGCAATTTGCACTGGAAAATGGTTTTGAAAAAGAAAACCTGCTTACACCCGAAGGAGAGAAAGCATGGAAAGAGTGGTTAAAAGAAAAAAAATATAAACCGGTCATGAATATTGAAAACAAGTCATTCGCCGTAGAGCGTCTGCCTGGTAATCAATATAATCACGATACCATCGGTATGTTGGCGCTAGATGCTGCCGGCAATCTATCCGGAGCATGTACGACAAGTGGTATGGCATTTAAGATGCACGGTCGAGTAGGAGATAGCCCGATTATAGGAGCAGGACTGTATGTGGACAATGAGGTCGGGGGAGCTACCTCTACGGGTGTGGGTGAGGAGGTGATCCGTACAGTAGGCAGTTTTTTGGTTGTGGAATTAATGCGTCAGGGATATTCGCCTGAAGAAGCATGCAAAGAAGCGGTCAAACGTATAGTCAAAAAGAAACCCAATATTGCCAAGGATATTCAAGTAGGATTTTTAGCACTCAATAAGAAAGGGGAGTATGGATCCTATGCATTACAAAAAGGATTTTCATATGCTGTTTGCCACAAGGAAAAACAAGACTTGCTGATTCCGGGCTCTTATTATTACAAAGCATAAATTTTGAAAATCAGTAAACTGATATGACTCTTTTTCTGTCATTAATCTTTAATTTTAGGCTATACAATAATTCTTGTGGGCAGCTGAGATCATGACCATCGGAAAGCACTCAAGAGGAGCATAAAATAAATTTAAAGGATAGATTTGTGGCGTATAGGATTCCTGATATTAAACAAATTTATCTAAGTTTGAGAATAAAATATAATAAGATATGAAAGCAACATTTGGAGGCGGCTGTTTTTGGTGTACAGAAGTTATTTTTCAAAATACAGAAGGTGTAAAATCCGTTTTACCTGGCTATATGGGAGGATTGAATGATAATCCAACTTATGAACAAGTTTGTACAGGTACGACAGAGCATGTTGAAGTTGTACAGATCGAATACGATGAAGATCTTGTCAACTATGAAGAACTGTTGAAGATATTCTTTAAAACACATAATCCAACCACGTTAAACCGTCAGGGAAATGATGTGGGTACGCAATATCGATCGGTTGTGTTTTTTCATGATGAAGAACAAGAGATTTTAGCTAAGAACTTTATTGATGAGTTGGATAGTGAAGATATTTTTGAAGATCCGATCGTTACGACAGTCGAGCCAGCAGTTACTTTTTGGGTAGCAGAAGACTATCATCACAATTACTTCAATACGCATCCTGAAAATCCTTTCTGTTCAGTAGTCATTGCACCAAAACTGCAAAAATTCGTAAAAGAATTTAAGTCATAAAAAAATCCGCTTTTAGCGGATTTTTTTATGACTTAATAAGCTCACTCAGCTTGATGATGTGCTGTTCATTTAAAACAATTCAATCTGCCCACCATTATCCGTTTGGATATCATCAGGATTTGTGATCTCCAGTTTAATATCATCCGATTGAGCATCGGCTTCTGTTTTATGTGTTTCCTCATCTGATTCGGGACCTTCAGGATTTGGATCACTCCCTTCTTTTGTGTTTACCGTTAAATCAATTTCTTCCGTCGTCAAAGTCACACTTTTAACCGTGTGAAAAGAGAGACGATTTCCTTGTGCTTTCATACCTTTCACATCGATGATTTCATTCAGCGGTTGGTCCAAAGCTTCTTCGGTCTGGGACTTGCCCTTTAGAATATCCAAGTGAACAATTGGATCGGTATTATTCGTCAACAAAATAAGTTTAGATCCCGGTTCATCATTGATGAAGAGCATGCTTTTACCTACAGGAATATCATCAAATTTGAATCGTTTTACATAATAAGTGCCCGATTTGCCATCTTGATGAATCGCTGTGTACACATGTTCAGGGAAATACTTTTCGATGCGAATCATCTTATCATCGAAATAATTGCTCAGATCAAAGTTTGACAGTTCGTAAGTACCATCCGACATGACGATCAAGATTTTATCATCACCATCAAATTCGCCTAGATACAGTCCTCTTTCGTCCGCATTTAAGCGTTTCGTTATTTTATCAAACCAGATCTTACGACCAGCTAAAGTCGAAACACCAGCACTTTTGAACGTAATCTTTTTAACCGGATATTTAGATACAATATTTCCTTGAGAAGCACGACCTTTAATCGCGATTTCAGCAAAGTTCATGTCAAAATTAAGTTTTCTTAATTTCGTATGTGGTTTGAGCTGAATATTGACGATCTCCGCCTCTCCATTCGGGTTAGCCGTAAAGTAGGTTACTTTTGAACCTTTTGAACCCTTACTGATATCATATTCCTTATCACGAGTGACACCTACGACGGCAAAACGTTTGATGAAGCTCGTACCCGTATCTCCTTCTTTATAGATGGCATTATAGATCGTTCTTTCATCTCCTTTTTTAAAGACAGCAACATGGATGATATCTTTTCCGACAAATACCTTATCTTGAATTTTCGTTACGACATATTTACCGTCAGCACGGAATACAATGATATCATCGATATCCGAACAATCACAAACAAACTCATCTTTCTTCATGCTAGAACCAATGAATCCTTCTTCCCGGTTGACATAAAGTTTTGCATTGGCCAGGGCTACTTGTGTCGCTTCAACGCGATCAAAAGCTCTTAATTCTGTTTTACGTCCACGACCTTTGCCATATTTGTCCCGCAATCTTTCGTACCAGGCGATTGCATAATCGGTCAGATGTTTAAGATGACGTTTCACATTTTTGATTTCATCTTCCAAAGAAGCCATTTGATCATCCGCTTTCTTAACATCAAAACGCGTGATACTACTCATCGGTTTATCAATCAGACGTTTATAATCTTCCGGAACTATCGGTCTGTAGAATTGATCAAAAAATGGTTCAAAAAGACGGTTTAAAACGAGTACCACAGTATCAAAATCTCCGGCATTTTCATATTCAGGATGCTTGTACATACCTTGCTGAATGAAGATCTTGAGTAAGCTGCTGAAGAATATTTTTTCTAGGAGATCATGTAATTTGATTTCCAGTTCTTGTTTTAGTAAGTTCTTGGTATTTTTGGTGTTTTCAATTAAGATATCATTTACACTCAAAAAGTGTGGTTTATCTTCTTTGATCACACAGGTATTGGGCGAAATGGATACTTCACAAGCCGTAAAAGCAAATAGTGCATCTATCGTGACATCAGGAGATATTCCTGGAGCCAGATGCACAATAATTTCAACAAATTCAGCGGTATTATCTTCGATTTTCTTAATCTTGATTTTCCCTTTATCGTTGGCAGCGACTACACTATCGATCAATCCTCCGGTCGTGGTTCCAAAAGGAATTTCAGTGATCGCCAATGTCTTTTTATCCCGTTCCTCTATTTTTGCACGTACACGGATTTTTCCACCACGCTGACCTTCATTGTATGCCGAGCAGTCCGCCATTCCTCCGGTAGGAAAATCAGGTAGGATATGAGGTCTTTCGCCATTCAATACTTGAATCGATCCATCGATCAGTTCCAAGAAGTTATGCGGCATTATTTTCGTAGCTAGACCTACAGCAATACCTTCCGCTCCCTGAGCAAGTAACAACGGGAATTTAACTGGTAAAGTAACGGGTTCTTTGTTACGCCCATCATAACTCAGTTGCCAGTCTGTCGTCTCTGGATTGAAGACAACATCTAAAGCAAATTTGGATAAACGTCCTTCAATATAACGAGGTGCAGCAGAAGCATCGCCAGTGATCGGGTCACCCCAGTTTCCTTGGCAGTCAATTAATAGATTTTTTTGACCGATCTGTACCATGGCATCACCAATTGAAGCATCACCATGAGGGTGATATTTCATCGTATTACCGATTACATTGGCCGCTTTATTGTATCGACCATCATCCATCTCTTTTAGTGAGTGTAGGATCCGACGCTGTACAGGTTTAAAACCATCATTGATATGAGGTACTGCGCGATCTAAAATAACATAAGATGCATAGTCCAAAAACCAGTTTTCATACAATCCCGAAAGTGGAATTGTTTTACTATTATTTGTCTGTCCGTTATTTACTTCTTCTTGATTATCGTCTGCAGGATAGTTTGTTTCTTCACTCATGTAATCAATAATATGGTGTTTTTATTATTATCAGTTGCAAAAAGAATAGAATTTTTGCAAGCGTAAAAATACGAAAAGCATTTCGTTTTATCCAATGGATATATAAATAGATTTATGCTAGAAATTTCAATATTCAAAACCGGAGTTATGAATTTAAAAATGGGATATATAGACCTTTATTTAGCTGATAATGCTTCCCTTTCATACCAATAACAATCGATGTCCCAAATGGTAAACTTAAAGGTATCAGTAATCTTAAAACCAACCTTTTCCAATACCTTTCGCGAACCTTGATTATCGACGTGCGTACTGGCATGTAGAGGTATATGGGTCAAATTTTTATAATAAAATGCTATACACGCCAATGCCGCTTCTGTAGCATAACCTTTCCCCCACGACTCTTTACGGTAGCGATAGCCGAAATCTAGAAAATTGATCCTATCATTCATGGGTTCCTCTATAAATTTAAACCCTGTCCAGCCTATCAATTGATTCGTTGCTTTTTCGATGACTGCAACTCGACCTATCCCATGTGTCTCATACTGCTGCAGTAGACCTTTAATGTAATCTTTTGCCTCTTCACTAGATTTTAACGGAGATCTATTTAAATAAAGATGAACTTCCGGTTGCGAGTCCATCGCATAAAACTCCTCAACATCATCTAAAGTTATTGGACGAATGATCAGTCTCTCCGTTTCAAGTGTTGGTACATATTTCATATAGCTCATATTTAAACCAAAGTTAGTAGAAATTAATTATCTGCATCTATTTAAACTAGAGTGTTGACGATGGATATAAGGGGTAAAGCAATTGATGGATCACTAATAGGCTATTTCATACAAACCACCATCATGATATGTATGGTTTTATTCCTCAATCTGGGATAGACTATTCAAAACTCATTGGATATACTGAATATCCAATTGAAGTATAGCGTTATCTAAAACAAATTCGTCCAAGCATCATCATTTAGATACCTGAACGAATTGATTTATTGTTCAATAAAAATTATTCAGATTTACTATCTGGATTATTTGAAGAAGCAGGATCTACAGGAGCAGGGTCAGCCATTGTTTGATTAAAAAATACTTTAGGTTTTCTAACTATTCCCCATTTTTGTAGCAGTTCCTGAGTCGCATTTCTTTTGAGATGCTCCTTTTCAGGTTCACCGATTAAATATCCAATCGGTTCCATAGAAGGTATAGCGTCAAAGATAACTTTCAGGGTAGCAGTCATAGGTAAAGCAAGGATCAGTCCCGCCAAACCAAAAATCATTCCACCCAATAAAATGACAATAATAGCCATTAATGGATTGATACTCACCTTACCCCCCACGATATTTGGGGTGATGATATTTCCTTCTAAAAATTGTACCACTTGAAACCAGGCAATAACACCTACGGCATACAAAGCACTGTCTTTTGTAGCCAAGGCAAATAGGGCAGGTAAGATAGATCCGATTGCGATACCGATATAAGGTAATAGCATCAGCAAAGAAGCCATGGAACCAAAAAACCAAGCATATTCAATTCCCATTAACATCAGACCGACCGTATTCAATACCGCAACAATTCCCATCACCATCACAAGTCCTAAACAATAGCTTTGCACAACGTCGTAAATCTTTTTTAAGACAGCATGAATCTTTTTATTATCCGTATTTTTAAATGCTTTAAAGAAAAACTCTTTGAAAAAATCGCGGTAGTATAAAAGGAAGAAGATAAAAATAGGAACCAAGATGATTCCCGCTAATGTGCTACCAATCGAGCCAAAAGCTGTTGACATATATCCGCCTACATTTTCTAAAGCATTATTTCCCTGCTCTTTCATTTTTTGCACAACCTCACTTCTTTCCAAGCCAAACCGTGATTGAATCCAGTTTTGTATCGATTCAACAGCAGCAAGTACTTTCTCCTGAATAGCGACAGCATCTTTTCCGATAATTATACTTTGATGTACTATAAACCAGATCAGTGTACTGATGACTACGATGGCAATAATGACCGCCATAATAGATGCAGCAGCTTTGCCAAATCTTAATTTGTTTTCAAAAAAAGCAGCTATCGGATACAGCGTGATTGAAAGAATAATGGCAAAAAGCAAAGGAACAACAACACTTTGAGTGACGTATAGAAGTCCAACGATTAATGCTAAGGCAAATAAGCTTGAAGCAAGCTCAATTGAGTACGGTTTTTTTCCTGATTTACTTTCCATGGTGAAAATACTATGACTAGATTTTTAACATAAATTGAGAAGTCAATTTAATCTGTTTTCTGTCTATAGCGAAATCCTTGCCAAAAAAACATATATAGAAGTGCTACCCCTAAAAATAAAGCATTGAAATACATGACTTGAGGGATTCGGGTTATGATATCTTGGTAGTATAGACCCGCAAATAATGCCCCTAAACCGATACCGGCCTCCATCGAAATATACATCGTCGCTACTGCACGTCCCCTTTGGCTGGGTTTTCCAAGATCTATCGTCCATGCATTGATAGCGGGGGATAGGATACCGGTACCAATACCATATATACTTGCACCCAACATCAATTTATTAAAAGAATCACCCTGACCGATCAAAAAGAGTGAAATACCAACAATAAACAGTCCGACCATGATCACTCGTGTACGACCATATTTATCAGACGCCTTTCCCGATACAAACCGTATTAAAATAGAGGCAATGGTGTACGCAGCGAAGAATATTCCTTTGTTGCTCAAATGCAGATGATCACTCCAATCCGGTATTAACGTTAATATGGCACCAAATGCCGAATAAGATAAAAATGTAACAATACCTGCCGGTAAAACACCGATATCAATAATGTCCGTTCGTGATATTTTGAACATGGATAAATTGAGTTTTTCTTTTTTAACAAGCGTCTCTTTCATGTTCATGACAATAACAATAGAAAGAAGGGCAAAAAGCGATGAACTATAAAACATCACATTGATGCCGTAATATTGAAAAATAGCACTACCAATCGCTGGTCCTACAGCACCACCGATTGCAAAACAAAGTCCATGCATACCAAGCGCCTCACCCCATCTTTCTCGGGGGATGATATCGGCTACATAAGCAGAAGTTGCGGTTGGTTTAAATCCTGTAGAGAAACCATGTATTAATCTCAAAAGTAAAAATCCGGAAACTGTAGTCAGAATGGGATATAAAAAGCCGCATAAGAAACAAACGATCGATCCGATTGCCATGACCGGAACTCGTCCCCATCGATCGGTCAATTTACCACTGAAAGGACGCGATATACCAGCCGTCAAGGTAAATAAGGCGATGATTAAACCTTTATGTTCTGCACCACCCATTTGACTCAAGTAGTTGGGAAGTTCCGGAATTATCATGTTGAAACTAGCTGAAAATAATAGCGAGCTCAGGCAAAGAAGTGCAAATTGTAATGTGTATATGGATTTATTTTCAGTCATTGTAAATGCGCTGTTGAATTGTGGAAAAATGAATCGCCCTCTTTTAGAAAAGAAGGCGATGTCTTATAATTTTTTTGTTCGGGCGATTTCTGAACAAAATATGGTGGTTGCTACAGCGACATTCAAAGATTCTGCTTCACCTATCCTTGGAATGGTGACGGGCTGATCCACGAGTTCGATAATTTCTTCAGAAATTCCATTTCCCTCATTTCCCAATATAATAAGACCCTCATGTGTCCAATCCGTTTCGTAAATACTATCTCCATCCAGCAAAGCACCATAAACAGGTATTTTGACCTCTTTGATAAAAGACTTTAAATCGATATAATGAATTTGGATACGAGAAAGTGAACCCATAGTAGCTTGTACCACTTTAGGATTATACGCATCGACAGTCCCGATAGAACAGATAATCTGTTGGAAGCCGAACCATTCTGCTGTACGGATGATCGTGCCTAAGTTTCCTGGATCTTGGATATCATCCAATACTAAGGTATGCTGATTCTTATAATCCTGTACTTGTAATTCCTTTTGTTCTGGGATATGAACCAGAGCCAATATGCCTTGGGGGGATTTTAATCCACTGATTTTTTGAAATTCGTTTTCAGTCAGCACATAAGATTTTATTTTTCCCGATATTTTACCCACTTTTGCGAGTACATTTTCTGTATAAAAGATGCTGTCAACTTGATAAGAGGATGATAGAAATTCGTTAACAGATTTAATTCCTTCTACAATAAAAAGACCATGTTGTTTGCGAAACTTTTTATTTTGAAGAGATGATATTAGAGTAATTTGTGCTTTTGACAACATTTTTTAATGATAAATAATCAACGCTTTTTAGCTTTTACAAGTATAACGCTTTTGTTGCTAATTTTCACATCTTGCCGCTCAGCACGATTCTTAAATGAAGATCAAGCGTTGATTGATCATGTGAATATTCAAGGGGTAAAACCCGAGCTGAAGGAGTCAGCATCTCTGTATGTATCCAATGATATTAAAGCCAATTCAAGGGTTAATTTATTTATATATAACCTTTTCAATACCAAGAACGGTAAATACAAAAAACGGGATTTGAGAAACGTTGGGGAAGCACCTCATTTATTAGACTCTAGTTTAGTAGATTTATCAGCCACACAGATCAAAAGGTTTTTATTTACAAAAGGTTTTTTTGACGCGAAAGTACAGCCTGAAATCCTGGTTAAAAATAAAAGAGCAACTATAAATTTTAACATTACCGAAGGCAGTCCGTACTATATGGACAAGATCAGCTACAATTTTGCCGATACTGCAGTAGCTCATCTGTATAAACAAGAAGTGATGCCCCTCAGTGTGGTTAAAGAAGGATCACAGTATGATGCGGTCAATTTAATCACAGAACGGGAAAAATTGTATCTCGCGATGCGTAATCATGGATACTATGATTATATACGCCAATATATGCGGGTTGCAGTAGATTCGACATCAAAAAATAATCGACTCAAACTAGAGATACAAGTTGAAAATCCCAGTGACTCCACCAATCACCAGGCTTATAAAATTGATCAGGTTTTTGTTACCATACGCAATTTCGGAACAGTAAAAAAAGAAGCCAGAAAAATAACTGATAGTATCTCCCATATTCATTTTACAGATGAAACGCGCAACTTTAGGTTGAAGCCGTTGAAGCGGTATATGTATATAAAGTCCGGAGACTACTACAATCTTTCCAAAGAAAACATGGCTTATGACCGTTTGTATGAGATGAATGGTTTTAGAAGCATCAAAATCCATTATCAAAAGACCGATTCCAATACATTAGATGCATATTATGAAATGGTTCCACGACCGTTGATGGGCAATCAGATCGAAGGGGAATTTACATTGAGTTCTGGTATGAGTGGTTTTAATATCGGAAATACATTCTCCCATCGTAATATTTTTGGTGGCGCAGAGTTGTTGGAGGTAAAATTGCGATACGGTATACTCTTTGATCCAAGACTCCAAGGCAATATCTCGGATAAAATCTTTAACAATGATGTACAAATTGGCGTAAATTTGATTGTCCCAAGATTGATGACGCCATTTCATACCAATCATACCGCACAATACGGATTAGCAAAAACAACCTTTTCGTCAAGTTTGCAGATTTTCAATCAAGATGCAACATATTCTAATCGGTATTTTATCAATACATTAAATTATTCATGGCATCAATCGGCAAATAAATTTCACAGTTTTACACCCATTGTATTGGAATATAGGCAAGGAAGATTAAATGAAAACTTTGCACAAAATTTAATAGATCAGGGCTATTTATTATATGTAAGGAGTAACAACCGCGAATATTTCGGATTAGGCTCTCAGTATTCCTTTACGTATAATGCCAAGAAATTGACCAAGAAAGAAAATTTTAATTATTTCAAAGGCTCGATCGATTTAAGTGGCAATATATTAGATCTGGTCAGTAAGGTTATCAAGTTTGATCAAAATGCTGATGGTGAAAAAAAGGTGCTAGGGGTTCCTTACCTACAGTATGCCAAAACAGAATTGGACTATCGGATTTATCGTAATCTGGGAGGAAACCGACAATTTGTTTTTCGACTCAACCCAGGTATTGCGATTCCTTATGGTAATAATTCAACCTTAATGATCTTTGAAAAAAGCTTTTACGGTGGTGGTATGAATGGTATGCGGGCATGGCAGGCAAGGACATTAGGTCCTGGTAATTATAATCGAGAAAGCGTCCAAGAAGATTTGCGATTGAACCTGCGTAACCTGGATCAATTAGGCGAAATAAAAATTGAAGGAAATGCAGAATATCGTTTTCGAATCTTAAACAGTTTCTTGGGAGCAAAGATGAATGGAGCCACATTTATAGATTTTGGAAATGTCTGGCGCTTAAAAGAAAATGAACTAAATCCTGGAGGAGAGTTTAAGGCAGATAAATTTTTAAAGCAAATTGCTATCGGAACAGGTTTTGGATTAAGATTTGACTCCGATTATTTTATTATTAGACTTGATGCTGGCCTAAAAGTAAAAGATCCTCAATTCTCAGGAAGTGATCAATGGGTCTTAAAACATTTTTTCGATTCCAAAGAATTTAAGGACCAGTATTATCAGACACATAAGCCTGATCGCTATAATTTTATTCAATACAACTTTGGTATCGGATTACCATTCTAAAAAATTAGATTTTTGAGGCTTGCAAAAATAGACTCTATAATAGAGGAGATATTTAAGCCCTGTGAATGGTTAAAGAAAAAGAATCCAACAGCTAATATAATGGCGGTCAATAATAATTTCTTAAAAGCATAGGCAATCAGTAAAATAACTGCAGGAATGATCAGGAACATCAACCCACTGATAGCAAACGTGGACAGTCCTTTGTCCGATTTGTAGATATAAAATAATCTTCCCTTGGACGTATCTTGATTTTTGTGTTTGAAAAATACAAAGGTGGAAGATTCTATTTTATCATTTGGAACAGCAATTCCGTCATGAAATTTTAGATCTTGCGTAAATCCATTGATGCTAAATTTATAAGTACCATTGATCCGTTCGTTTGTTCTCTCTAACGAATCTACGGCAATAATAGCCAACTTACCATTACGGGATAAATTTTCTTTTACCACAAAATTTTCTATTTTTTGAAACTGTGCATTCCCAAAAAGCGGAATGAGTAAAAGAAGGAATAATAACTTTTTCATCAGAAAAATTTGTCTTAATAATGAGTATCCGTTTTCAATTGTATGATTGAACTCGTTTTACAGTTGATGAATCGATCATGAACCCATATTTTCTTGATTTGTAGAGATTCTGGAGCATCATGTTTCATTCATTTTGTTTTCGATGCAATTTTAGACATTTTCTACCTCTTTATAAAATAGATAGCGTTAATAATTCAATAAATGTTTTTGTTATTTTATTTCCGAAACAATGAATAATTTGTACCTTTGTGGTACAAAAAAATAAAATCGAAATGGCAGAGACAATACAGCATAGAGAACCAAAAAAGACTGATAATAACGCAAATCAAACTCATTATTACAAGACTTTAACAATAGCTATCGTTTTGGGTCTTATAGGAGTATTCATTAGATTTGTTCCTGATGTTTGCACAAGCTTTGATCAACACGTATCTTTGTTTTCTGCAATTGCAAATATTAGTCTTATAGTAGCATCTCTTATCGCATTTAAAACTGTTTTTGGAATCTTAGGATTCGGAAAAAATAAATAATGCTTTATTAAAATATAATGAACCTCAATTCTGAACGAATTGAGGTTTTTTTACGCTGTTTTTTTCGAATAGCCTTGGTATAGTCACATCCAGAACACAGGTAAATGTTTTTAAATTTTATATAAAACAGCTCATAAGAATAAAAGTTTTGATGCTATGTTTTTCATATTAAACGACATAGCATCCATAAAAAAAGCGATGTTTTTCCGAGGAAAAACATCGCTTTTTTTATGGTAGTAGGATTAATTATGCCAATAATGACCAAGTTCCCCAAGGAATACGTGCCAAGATCAGAATTAAACCAAGAATGTAAAAAATCAAAACCGTTTTGTTAGCTTGCTTAGCATTAGTCAATTTTTTAGCTTTAATATAACCAATTGAAATCAGTACAATCGCAATAATCATTGTAAGCGGGTGCTCGATAATTTTAAAACGCATCGTAGGGTCTTTCATAATAGAACCTGAAATCATGGATGGGTATTTGAGTACGAAGAACAAAATCAATCCAATTAATAATTGCATGTGAGAGGCAATAAAACCTAAAAGTGCAATTTTTCTATTGTACGGTTTGTTACCTGAGAAGTTGACAAAGGTAATGATGATTGAAACAATCAGAGCTAACAATAAGATTATTGCTAATGTAGAGTGTAAGTGTAACATAATTTCTTCTTTAATTAATTCTTTGAATACAAAAGTATAAAATAACTAACGCTTTTCGCCTATTTCTTTAAATTCAGATTTTTCTTTCCATTTCGGGAAAATATCCTCTTGGCTTAAGGTGTAACCAATATCAAAAAATAATCGGATATCGGCCAGCATCCCCTCAAAATTCCACTCCGGAATCACCTCGTCATTTACGGCATGATACCGACCTTCTAAAGCTTTCTTTCGTTGCGCAATGATCGAAGTGTCCTGCTCGATATAATCACTACCACTGCCAGCATAAAGGGCAGGGACACCTACCTTAGCAAAATTAAAATGATCAGAACGATAAAAACCACCAGAACTTGGATTTCCTTCAGCTTTGGTATAACGTCCAAATTTCAATGCAGACCGTTGGGCATAGTCATCCATCTCCGACTGTCCTTTTCCAACAATGGATATATCTTTTGTTGCTCCAGCGGCGCTGAAAGCATCCATATTGATATTAGCAACTGTTGTCTTTAACGGGAAAATAGGATTTCTAACATAATAGTCAGATCCCAGCAATCCATCTTCTTCGGATGTGACGGCTAAGAATACAATAGAACGTTCAGGTGCTTTCTTGGCAGCTTTAAAAGCTTTAGCAATTTCAAATAAGGCAGCTACACCAGCAGCATTGTCAATAGCTCCGTTATAAATAGAATCTCCATGAACCGGTTCACCAATACCAAGGTGATCCCAATGTGCTGTATAGATGATGTTTTCTGCTTGACGGCTTTTACCTTCAAGTCTGGCTATGACATTATTTGACTTTGATCTTTTTATTTTATTGCTGACCTTAAAATTTGTTTTTACTCCTAATGGAACAGCTTTAAAGCCTCTTTTCTTAGCTTTTTCCAATAGCGAGTCATCATAGCCTGCTAGTTTAAAAAGCTTTGATGTACTTTCTGTAGATAACCAGCCTTCCACTTGTGCATATTTATTAGGATCGCCCACATGGTCTAAGTCCATCTGTGGAGCATTTCCCCAACCTGTACGGATGACATTCCAACCGTAACTAGCGGCCTTTGTCTGATGGATAATCATGACGCCTGCTGCACCTTGGCGTGCCGCTTCTTCATACTTATAAGTCCATCTTCCATAATAGGTCATCGTATCACCTTTAAAAAGAGACTGATCATAATGTCCAGGATCGTTGACCATGACAACGACAGTTTTTCCCTTTATATCAAGATCTTGATAATCATTCCACTGATATTCTGGAGCAACAATACCAAATCCCACAAAAACCAATTCCGTATTTTTCAGTTCGACCTGTTCTTGGAGACGACGGCTTGTGACCACATAATCACTAAGGTTTTGTAAGGTAAGTTCATCTTGCGAAGATTTCAAAGAGAGGCTTACATTGGGAGTTGAGGTGATCTCCACCATCGGAACCTCCTGAAAATAGCTGTTGCCATTGCCCGGTTTTAGTCCAAGATTTTTAAACTGCTCCGCAATATAGTTGGTCGCCAGAGTATCCCCCTTTGTAAAAGGTTTTCTACCCATAAAATCATCCGACGATAGTTTGAGGATCGTGTTCTTATAGCTTTTTTCAGTAATGCTGCTGAGTGCTTTTTGATCAACGGTATGTTGCTTTTTTTGAGCCGATACAGGATGTAGCATCGCTAACAATGCTATACCGAGGGCAAGATGTTTAAACTTATTTTTCATGTATATGTGCGATTTCAATAGGATAAATTTCTGCAATAGGGTGGAAAAGATAAAGTTTATTGCTGGTTAATTCCAGACATTTATAGCGCTTTCTTACCTTTTCTTGCTTTTGGAAGACACGTCCATTTTGTAGTTTAAAATGACTTTTTTCAGGCAACATCTCCACTGTAAAAACTTGATCGGAGTGCTTGTCAAATTGTTTAAGTGTGCGAAAGAGATGAAGATCTGTACAACTTGAAGCTGCGGGGTTTTCCAAATATTGAGCGATTGCACGAGCAATTTCAGCTGGAAAAATTTGCAGCTTTAAGAAGGGGTTCATTAAATTTTGAAAATTAGTTTTCCATTCTTTTCCATGTGGTTTTACAGCATGTTTATGTTGCTGCCAAGTTTGCAGATGTGCAAACTCATGTATGGTGGTAATCAAAAAAGAATACGGATTGAGGTCATGATTGACCGATATACGATGCCCATCAGTACGAAAAGGTGCTCGGTAGTCGCCTAGTTTGGTACTGCGGGATTTGGATATTTTAAAGAGGCAGCCAGTATCATTAATCCATCTGGAGATAATGGGCGCTGCCGCCTCCGGCATAAATTTACGCAATGTAGCACTGTAGTCCTGCATAACACAAACATAACTTTTTTTATTATTAATGACCGTATGATGAAAGAAATTAAAAATGAAAAACCGTTGTATTCATACAGCGGTTTTTCATTTTTTCTAATAGCTGGTATTAGTAGATGCTCACTAATTTGTCTTTAGGATATTTGACTGAATACCCAAATCGTATTTTTTGAGTAGTGCCAGCAGGAACAGTTACATTCCATTTGAGTAAACCAGTTTCTTTTTCTACATCAGCTCCGCTATGATCATCCAAAGTGATTTCCATCGATTTATCTGTCGCGATGGGAATCTGATCTTGCAAGCTGAGGGTCACACCATTCTTTTTATTATTTTTGATCGTAATTTCGTAAACTAAGCTTTGCTTTTTACTACTACCTAAGATTTTGGTCTGAGATAGATCATTGATCTTATCGCGTTTAATGCTGATCATTTTATCTCTTCCCATACTCATCTTTAGGGTATCGGTCGCGTCATTCGGGTTGATGTAGGTTTTTCCGACCAACATATTTTCAAACATGACATTTGCGGTCCCCGGTAGAAGATTGAGTTTTTCATAATCCGTCAGTTCAGCCATCAGGTATACATTGGGATCGATACGTGGTATGGCAATATAACTGTAAGTTGCAGGATGTGTATACTCTTTTAACGATACACTGTGGGGTTTGCCATTGGAAGCAATGTCATATGGAATAGCAATGTCAAATGTGGTATTCAATTGATTCTCGTTTTGTTGAGTATAACTGTTGATACTGCTAGTTCCACGAATCCGTATGTTCTTCTGATCGGATACAGCAACCTCATTCAAGACCATGTTTTCAGCTCTGCTTTGAAGCGTAATGGGACGCGATTGTACGGGTTGATTATAATACAGTTGCCAAGGAGTTAAATTAGGTACAATACCATATTGAGCAGGATTGCCACTTGCTAATATAAGATGAACCTGTTTCCAATCGATTCCGGTTTCCTGTGTTACATTGGCTTTGTAAATGATTGCTAAAGGCGAAGAGGTATGAGCAGAGCGGAGATCGTAAGAAGCACTCCAGGATGCTGCAGATGAAGTATAAGTAATATCAAATGGTTGGTTGCCAGCTTGATTGTTCATGACCTGTACGATGAGTTGTCCTCCAGAACCTGTCGTTTGTCCTTTTACCTCCTCCAATTGCACTTGAGCTTTGTTTACCAAATTTTGTTGCAGGAGTATGTGGTCATCCAAAGCCGTTATATTGCTTTTTACTTCAAGATATTTAGTCTTATAATAATCGGCCATCTTCGCAAGTTCAGCCACCGTCGTATTGCCATTGACTCCTGCTATTTTTTGATTACTCTCCAACAGTTTCAAGATACTTTCTTCGGTGGCTTTTTGATTTTTAAAATTTGCCAGTATATTGGATTCCTTCTTAAAATAGTTTTCAGCTTTTATATAAGCATCACTTTTAACATCAGTGCTGATGTAATTAACAGCTGATCTAACGGACATGACGGTAACATGAGGAGAACTACCGATCTGGATGCTATTTTCATCAATACCATTGGCCACGTGTGTAAATACAAGTTCACTCGCACCCGTAGGAAGGCTAACGTTAGCTTGATGGCTCAGCTCAGCGGAGTTTGTATAGAGCATGACCTCTTTTAATTCCGACTTGATGATCTTCGCATTTTGTGCAAATAAACTGCTGCTGATGATGATGCCCCCAATCGCTAAGGTGATTTTCGTTATATTCATATTGTTCTTTTGATGATATATATAAAGATGCACCACAGTGCAAGATTGCATAAAAATTTATTTAGCGTCACTATGTGATGACATCACGATGTAGCCCATATAGCTTCATTTTTTTTAATTACTGTAGAAAACAGATAAGATGGGCATCTGTTTCGTTTACTATAATAAAGACAATTACACACAGTGATGATCTAATAGGAGGGTAGTAGGAAAAAGATATGATGTTTGTATGAGCTAATTTTAATTAAATTACTAACATTGATAGGTTTTTAGCTACTTTATTTAGTAATTATGATATTTTGTAATTACCTTAGTGCTTGGTAATTTGATAAAAAGCATTATTTCAGTTTACTATAGATGATTATATCCATTTATTTTAAATTATAATGCAATTCTTGATGTGAGTGCATAGGTGGATAATGTCGAAGCAATGCTGGGTAAAAAAAGCAATTGCTATCGAATAATTTTGTTATGATAAATAATGTAATTAAAACAAAATTATCTAAGTTTGATATAGAATCAAGATAAATCGAATACAAAATTCAACATATAAAAATTATTGTTTTCAGCAGATGATCCATGTTATCCAAAAGACCATCAGAAGGTTAACAAGATAAATGTTAGTGAAAAAAATATACAGCTAAAAAAGTATGCTCGCGAGATTAGATATTAAGAATTACGCTTTGATTGATGAATTATCCATCCAGTTTGATAAAGGATTGAATATGATCACCGGTGAAACGGGGGCAGGTAAATCCATTATCATGGGCGCCTTATCACTTATTTTAGGTAGTAGAATTGAAGGTAAATATTTTTTTACTCAAGATAAGAAATGTAGCATCGAAGGATTCTTTCAAATTGAAGCATATGATCTCAAAGACTTTTTTCACCAGCATGATTTGGACTATGAAGATGAAACCATTATAAGGCGTGAAATTAGTGTCGATGGTAAATCGCGTGCATTTGTAAACGATTCTCCCGTGACGCTTGCTATCCTTAAAAGCTTAGGCGAGAAGCTGATTGATATTCATTCGCAACATGCCACATTGCAGATCAATACCGAAGATTTCCAATTTTTAGTGGTGGATAATGTCGCAAAATCTGCCGAGTTAAAAAACAGCTACCTCACCTCATTCCTCACTTATAAAAAAGTGAAGAGTGAATTGAAAAAGATAAAAGACCTTGCCAAGCAAGCGCATATCGAGGCGGACTTCAATCAATTTCAGTTTGATGAACTTCATCAAGCGAATCTATCGGAAGACGAACAGGTAAGCTTAGAAACCGAACAACAGCAACTTGAAAATGCAGAGGAGATCAAAAGAGGCTTGTTAGGAGCGATGCATATTCTGGAAGAGCAAGAGCAGAATGTCGTACTACAATTAAAAGAATCATTAGTGCAATTGGAAACTGTAGCGCCTTATTTAACCGCTTTACCAGAGCTCGCAAATCGCCTTAGAAGTGTATGGATCGAGGCAAAAGATATTGCGACAGAAATTGGCTATTTGGAGCAAGGAACAAATTTGGATGAAGAGAAATTGTTACAGATCAACGAACGCTTAAGTTTGATATACAACCTACAGAAGAAGCATCATGTCGATACTGTTGAAGAACTCTTATCTATCAAAGAGGCTTTAGAGCAAAAATTATTAGATGTTAATACGCAAGATGAACGCATTCTTGCACTAGAGAAAGAGTTATCCGAATCGTATCAGCAAACAATTGAAAAGGGAAAAGCCTTGACTGAAATCCGGAAAAAAGCCTTGCCCACAATTGAGAAGCATGTGGTTTCTGTATTAGCAGAAGTCGGTATGCCTAATGCTAAATTGGAAGTGAAGTTGGAGGAATTGGGCGAAAATGAGTTGAAAGAAAGTGGAATGAATAGTATCCAGTTTTTATTTTCAGCAAATAAAGGACAAGAGTTACAGGCGATTCATAAAGTTGCTTCAGGAGGAGAGCTCTCTAGGGTGATGCTTGCTATTAAGTCTTTGGTCGCAAAAAGTTCCGCTTTACCAACGATTATTTTTGATGAGATTGATACTGGTATTTCGGGTGAAGTAGCGCTCAAAGTCGGAGAGATCATGGAGCGTTTAGCGGTCAATATGCAAGTTATTGCCATATCCCACTTACCTCAGATTGCTTCAAAAGGTCAATCCCATTTCAAAGTATATAAAATCGATGAGGGTGATAAAACGAAATCTAATATTGTTTTGTTAAATCAAGAAGAGCGCATCAAGGAAATAGCACAGATGTTAAGCGGTATAAAACCAACTTCTGCTGCTCTTGCGCATGCAAAAGCTTTGCTTAATATTGTAGAGTAGCCTAAGGGAAGAGATAAAAAAAAAGAAGCCTCTTTTTTTAAGAGGCTTCTTTTTTTTCTATAAATCCATCGCTGAATTAACCTTTGATAAAACAACTTTTAATTTAGCATTCGGAATTTTGTTAAGTAAATCAGTTCCTGAAGTATTTTCTGCATATACTGAAACTCTACCAACAGCATACTCGACTGAATAAGAAATACCTTCAAAAGAAGCTGGTAGGATATTATATGTTTTTTCACCATCAAAACTTATTGCAGCAGAAACATAACCATCTTGTAAGTAATAATTAGTCAAATCCGCAACTGGAACATCATAATAGGCATTCACATTTGTTTGCTTCCAATTACCAGTACTTAGGTTTGAAAAGTATGAATAGCTATCACCATAAACATTCTCTTCCGTAATGTACTCTTTTGTGCAAGAACTAAGTGAAGTTAAGGTTGCACCACCTATTAATAGGGCTAATAAAATTCTTTTCATATCTATAATTATTTTGTTTCGTATTTGTAAGACTGCCGTTCACTAAAAAAGTTTAACATTCTATTAACACTTCTAACAAAAAATGCACCATTATGGTGCATTTTTATAAATTAATAAAATTCTACTAATCTTCTTTCTTGTCTGCAGGTTCAATCGGTGTTTCTGATCGGTCTGCAACCACTTGTATTTCTTTCGTTTCAGCGTTTAAATCAACTTTTAAACGATCGCCAGCTTTGATATCGCCTTTTAAGATTTCCTCAGCAATTGGATCTTCTAAATATTTTTGAATTGCTCGTTTTAATGGACGGGCTCCAAAATTAGTGTCGTATCCTTTCTCTGCAATAAACTCTTTAGCAGCTACAGTCAAATCAATGGTATAACCTAAATCTGTAATTCTACCGAATAGAGATCTCAATTCAATATCAATGATTTTGAAAATATTCTCTTTGGATAATGAATTGAAAACAATCACATCATCAATACGATTTAAGAACTCAGGAGCAAAGGCACGTTTCAGAGCTGTTTCAATAACCGATCTCGAATGAGAATCTGTTTGAGTTGTTTTTGCCGCAGTGGTAAAACCAACACCTTGACCGAACTCCTTCAACTGGCGAGCTCCAATATTTGAAGTCATAATGATGATCGTATTTCTAAAATCAACTTTACGACCTAAGCTATCTGTCAATTGTCCTTCATCCAATACCTGCAACAATAAGTTGAAAACATCAGGATGTGCTTTTTCAATCTCATCCAATAAGATGACCGCATAAGGTTTACGACGAACTTTCTCAGTCAGTTGACCACCTTCTTCATAACCAACATATCCTGGAGGCGCTCCCACTAAACGTGATATCGCAAATTTCTCCATGTATTCACTCATGTCGATCTGGATCAATGCATCTTCAGAATCAAACATAAAACGTGCTAATTCTTTCGCTAACTCCGTTTTACCAACACCTGTTGGACCAAGGAAGATGAATGAACCAATGGGCTTCTTCGGATCTTTTAAACCCGCACGAGTACGTTGGATAGCTTTCACTAACTTTTGTACCGCGTCGTCCTGTCCGATGATTCTATTTTTCATCAAGTCACCCATATTCAGTAGCTTTTGGCTATCTGTTTGGCTAACACGTTGAACAGGAATCCCTGTCATCATCGAGACAACTTCTGCTACATTATCTTCACTAACGACATAACGCTTCGCTTTGGTTTCTTCTTCCCATGCGATCTTCTCACGGTCAAGTTCCTCCAAAAGTTTTTTCTCAGTATCCCTTAGTTTAGCAGCCTCTTCATATTTTTGACTACGAACAACACGATTTTTCTCTAATTTGATTTCTTCGATTTTCTCTTCAATATCAATAATCGTTTGCGGAACATGAATGTTCGTCAAATGCACACGCGATCCTGCCTCATCCAAAGCATCAATCGCTTTATCCGGTAAGAAACGGTCCGTAATATAACGAGTCGTTAAGCTTACACAAGCTTCAATCGCTTCTGGAGTGTAGTTGACATTATGATGTTCCTCGTATTTTTCTTTAATACGATTCAAAATCTCAATAGTCTCATCATGCGTAGCAGGTTCAATCGTGACCCGTTGAAAACGACGATCTAATGCGCCATCTTTTTCAATGTACTGACGATATTCATCCAATGTCGTAGCTCCGATACATTGAATCTCACCTCTTGCTAATGCAGGTTTGAACATGTTAGATGCATCTAATGAACCCGAAGCTCCACCAGCACCTACAATCGTATGAATCTCATCGATGAATAAAATTACATCTGGAGATTTTTCCAACTCGTTCATCACAGCTTTCATGCGCTCTTCAAACTGACCGCGGTACTTGGTACCCGCCACTAAAGAAGCCAAGTCAAGCGTAACAACACGTTTGTTGAACAACACACGTGATACCTTACGTTGTACGATACGTAGCGCCAGTCCTTCTGCAATAGCAGATTTACCGACACCTGGCTCACCGATCAACAACGGGTTGTTTTTCTTACGGCGTGATAAGATTTGAGAAACACGTTCTATTTCCTTTTCACGACCTACTATCGGATCCAGACGACCTTCTTCAGCAGCCTTTGTTAAGTCACGGCCAAAGTTATCCAAAACCGGAGTTTTAGACTTGATGTCAGAAACCTTTTTAGGCTGGATGAATTGCTCTTCTTCAGGATAATCGTCATCACCAGTTGACGAACCTGGAGCTTCATCACGAATCGTAGTTTTATTCTGTTCTACTTCCGCTTTGAAAATATCATAACTCACTTGATATTGCTGTAATATTTGAGATGCGATATTATCCTCATCTCTTAATATCGCTAATAGCAAATGTTCAGTTCCTATAATTTCACTTTTAAAAATTTTAGCTTCTAAATATGTGATTTTAAGTACTTTTTCTGCTTGTTTAGTAAGTGGCATATTGCCAATAGGGGTGCGAGATACAGCTGAGCTTTTCACGGCTTCCTCTACAGACTGTCGTAAAGCTGCAGTGTCAATCCCGATATTTCTCAGGATCTTGATTGCCATGCCATCACCTTCACGAATCAAACCTAACAACAAATGTTCTGTGCCAATATAATCGTGACGCAACCTCAAAGCCTCTTCTCTACTGTACGATATGACATCTTTTACGCGCGGTGAAAATTTTGCTTCCATGTAATTTACCTTTCTTTTAATGACCAAGAATGATATAAATGTAATAAATTTACTTTATCAATCCTTAATATTTTAGTAATATTTATCAACAATTAAGCCATGCTATTAAATCGATCAAAATGTCAGTATAAAAGTTTACATTTGTGTGTATTTATTGTCCAAATAAAGTATAATTGATTAGTATGTCAGACGAAAAAATAATCTTTTCAATGGCGGGTGTCAACAAAATTTACCCTCCTCAAAAACAAGTTTTAAAAAACATTTACCTTTCTTTTTTCTACGGTGCAAAGATTGGTGTAATCGGTCTTAACGGTTCTGGTAAATCTTCATTATTAAAAATCATTGCCGGTTTAGATAAATCTTTTCAAGGTGAAGTAGTATTCTCTCCAGGTTATTCTGTAGGCTATTTAGCCCAAGAACCTATTTTGGATCCAGAAAAAACGGTTCTTGAAATCGTTCAAGAAGGTGTTGCAGAAATAACCGCTATTTTAAAAGAGTACGAAGAAATAAACGAAAAATTTGGCTTACCTGAAGTGTATGAGAATGCCGATGAGATGGATAAGCTATTAAGCAGACAAGGTGAGCTTCAAGATATTATTGATGCTACAAATGCTTGGGAAATTGATTCAAAATTGGAACGTGCAATGGATGCTTTACGTTGTCCAGAGCCAGATGCTAAGATTGCCAATTTGTCAGGAGGTGAGCGTCGCCGTGTAGCAATGTGTCGCCTTTTATTACAAGAACCTGATGTTTTATTGCTGGATGAGCCTACCAATCACTTGGATGCCGAGTCTATTGACTGGTTAGAACAACATTTAAAACAATATAAAGGAACGGTCATTGCTGTAACCCACGATCGTTACTTCTTAGATAATGTAGCGGGATGGATTTTAGAACTGGACCGCGGTGAAGGTTTGCCTTGGAAAGGAAATTACTCTTCTTGGTTAGATCAAAAATCTAAACGCCTAGCACAAGAGGAAAAGACCGAATCTAAACGTCAGAAAACATTAGAACGTGAATTGGAATGGGTACGTATGGCTCCAAAAGCTAGACATGCCAAATCTAAAGCACGTCTTCATAATTACGAGAAATTAGCGTCAGAGGAAACGAAAGACCGTGAAGAGAAATTAGAACTATTTATCCCGCCAGGACCGCGCTTAGGAAATGTCGTGATTGAAGCGGATAATATTTCGAAATCTTACGGAGATCGTATTTTATTTGAAAATTTAAGTTTCTCTCTTCCTCCTGCTGGTATTGTTGGTATCATTGGTCCCAATGGTGCTGGTAAAACTACTTTGTTCCGCTTGATTACAGGTCAAGAGCAACCGGATACGGGTACTTTCAAAGTGGGTGAAACTGTAGTGCTTGGTTATGTCGATCAAAATCATGATGATTTGGATCCAGAGAAATCGGTGTGGGAAAATATTACCGATGGTAATGAAAACATCATGCTGGGCAATCGTTCTTCCAACTCTAGAGCTTACGTCTCCAAATTCAACTTTAACGGTGCTGACCAACAAAAGAAAGTCGGTGTATTGTCTGGTGGGGAACGTAACCGCGTGCACTTAGCGATTACCTTAAAGAAGAGTTCAAACGTACTTCTTCTGGATGAGCCTACCAATGATATCGATGTGAATACGCTACGTGCTTTGGAAGAAGGTTTAGAGAATTTTGGTGGTTGTGCAGTAGTTATTTCCCACGATAGATGGTTCCTAGATCGTATTTGTACCCATATCCTGGCATTTGAAGGTGATTCTCAGGTTTATTTCTTTGAGGGTAACTATTCAGAATATGAGGAAAACAGAAAGAAAAGAATTGGTGATGTCACGCCACACCGTCTTAAATATAAAAAATTAGTGAAGTAATTCATGGAAAGCGCGAAGCTTTTAGAAGCAATTATTGATCATGCAATCGATGGTATCATTACGATCGATAATCGGGGATTGATTGAATCTATTAATCCGGCGGCTTGTAAGTTATTTGGCTATACGGATGAAGAAGTCATTGGCAACAATGTTTCGATGTTAATGCCCGAACCAGATCAGAGTCATCACGATAGCTATATCGATAATTATAAAAGAACAGGGCATAAAAAGATCATTGGAATAGGAAGGGAGGTTCTGGGAAGAAAGAAAGATGGAACCACCTTTCCTTTTCGTTTGGCTGTAAGTGAAGTCTGGTATAAAAATAGAAATATCTTTACAGGCTTTATACATGATATTACAAGAGAGAAAGCAGCGGAAAACCGATTGAAAAAACATGCGGTTGAGCTGGAGCAAAAAGTGAGTGAAAGAACGAAAGACTTGATCATGCTGGTATCCGAGTTGGAGAAAACAAAAGCCGAAGTTTCGAAATCTTTAGAAAAAGAGAAGGAATTAGGACAGTTGAAATCAAGATTCGTTTCGATGGCTTCACATGAGTTTAGAACACCACTGAGCTCGGTACAATTATCCGCGTCACTGATCGATAAATATCTTGAAAAACCGGATTTTGCAAGTGTCATGAAACATACGAACAAAATCAAAAATTCGGTGCAATTGCTCACCAGTATCTTAAATGATTTTTTATCATTGGAAAAGCTGGAAGCGGGTGTTGTTACGGTCAATAAACAAATGATCAATGTGGTTGAACTTGCTGAAGAAATTACAGAAGAGATGCAATTGATCTGTAAGAAAAATCAACATATTGTATACCAACATACAGGAGAGGTCGGTGTGTTTATGATGGATGCTAATTTGTTGAAAAATGCAGTTGTAAATTTGATTTCAAATGCAATAAAATATTCTGGAGAGGATACATTTATCGAATTTAATACCATCATTGAAGTAGATACCTGTATCATAACCGTTCGCGATAATGGCATTGGTATTCCAGAGGAAGAGCAAAAAAACCTGTTCGAACCCTTTTTTAGGGCGCATAATACAGGAAATATTCCAGGTACTGGTCTTGGATTGAATATCGTAAAACGTTATGTTCATCTGATGGATGGATTGATGGAATATAAATCAGCGTTGAATGAAGGAACTTTTTTAAAGATGGTATTTACTCAAAATAAATAATTGGAGGTGGAAAAGAAGACAATACTTATCATAGAGGATAATACAGATATAAGAGAAGGAACAACAGAGATTCTTGAGCTAACAGGTCGCTATCATGTTCTTTCGGCAGAAAATGGTCGTACTGGTGTCGATCTAGCAATAGCTCATTTACCCGATCTGATTCTGTGCGATATCATGATGCCTGAACTCGATGGTTATGGTGTTCTGTATATTTTAAGCAAACATGAAGAGACAGCGCATATTCCATTTATTTTCTTAACAGCAAAAGCCGAGCGTTCAGATATGCGCAAAGCGATGGAATTGGGGGCAGATGATTATTTAACAAAACCCTTTGATGATGTTGAACTGTTGAATGCCATTGATGTTCGCTTCAAAAAAAGAGGACAGATAGGGGAAGCTATAGCGATTAAAAATTCATTGTATCTCAGCCCTGAAGAACAAGATTTTTTATTAAGAGAACTTATTGAAAAATCTCGTGTCAAAGTGTTTAAGAAAAAGCAATCTGTATATGAAGAAGGAGATTCTCCGGTATTTGTCTATTTTGTTTTAAGTGGACAAGTGAGGAGTTTCCTGTGTTATACAGATGGCCGCGAACTCTCTACAGATATGCAGTCTGCAGGTGCTTACTTAGGCTATGAAGCCATGTTACTCAATGAAAAATATTCGGACAATGTGGAAGCAACAGAAAAAACTGAAATTGCGCTGATCACAAAGGAAGATTTCTTTGAATTACTGTATCGAAAACCATTGATAGCGGGTAAATTTATTAAACTGTTAACAGGCAATATTAGAGAAAAAGAGGAGCAGTTGCTCGCCTTTGCTTATGATACTGTTCGTAAACGAATAGCCAATGCACTCGTTAGTATTGCTGAAAAAACAGTTGATACCACAGTCAAAGATGAATGTGTGATTCAAATCTCCAGAGAAGGTATTGCAACGATTGCAGGTACGGCAAATGAAACGATTTCAAGGGTTCTGGCGGATTTTCGAGATGAAAATTTGATTGCAAAGGAGAAGAGTGCGATACGTATTTTCTCTGTTAAAAATCTAAGAAAAGTCAAACAATAAGAATACTGTTGCTCAATTAACAAATAGGGGCTGAATCCATTACGGATTCAGCCCCTATTTGTTTTAAAACTGATTTTAATAACGAATTATATTGTGATGTAAATCACATTTTAAGCTGATGAAGTTCATGTGCAGGTATTTGTAGACTATTTACTTTTGTATTAGTTCGCAATTTAGAATATCAAAAAAGATAGCATGAAAGTAGTTGTTTATAGTATTCAGGCCTTTGAAAAAGAGTTGTTAGCAATCGCTAATGGTAAAATGCACCATTTGACCTTAATTGCTAATGGGCTTAATGAAGAAACAAAAGTTTATGCTACAGGAAAAGATGTGGTGATTATCTCTGCACATGATATATTAGGAGCTTCGATGTTGCGAACATTAAAAAATATGGGTGTCAGTCGCATTTTGACACGTACATTAGGTACGGAACATATTGATCTAATCGAAGCTGGAAAGTTAGATATTCAAGTTGCCAATACCCCTTATGAGGATCAAACTCCAAAAGGGATAGCCGAGCAAACAATTCGCAACCTGAATCTTTGGGGTGCGGGTAAATGTGTCGGAGCTGCTTGTTGTTGTTTAAAAGAGTGTAAAGTGAAATTATAAGATGACCATGAAAACGAATAGTGGAATAGCATTACAAGAGCTTGTGCGAAAATATAATGTTGCCGCACCCCGTTACACCAGTTATCCAACAGTTCCTTTTTGGGATAATGAACAATTTTCTGTTCAAGGGTGGAAGCAAAGCGTATATCATACTTATCAAAAATCAAAGGATTCAGGAATAAGTTTATATATTCATTTGCCCTTTTGCGAAAGTCTGTGTACTTATTGTGGATGCAATACCCGAATTACAAAAAACCATAAAGTTGAATTACCCTATATAGATAGTTTACTGAAAGAGTGGGGGATGTATACAGCAATATTGAAGGAAGGTGCGCCTTTGATTTCTGAAATTCACCTCGGTGGTGGGACCCCTACTTTTTTTGCTCCAGAGCATTTGGCGAAATTGATCAAAGGTATTTTAGCTCATGCACAAATAGCCGATGATGCTTCTTTTTCATTTGAAGCACATCCGGGAAATACGACCTATGAACACCTTGATGTTTTATATCAATTGGGATTTCGAAGATTAAGTTTAGGTATTCAAGATTTTGATCCACTTGTACAATTTACGATCAATAGAAAACAAGATGTAGCGGATGTGAGACGTGTCATGCAAGAAGCACGCGCGATCGGATACACCTCTATTAATTTTGATTTGATATACGGTCTGCCCAAACAAAACTTAAAAACCATAACCGAAACGATAAATGAATCTTTAATCCTAAATCCGGATCGTATTTCTTTCTACAGTTATGCACATGTTCCGTGGATCAAGCCTGGGCAACGTCACTATACAGAACATGATTTGCCTCAAGGGGAGGAGAAGTTGGCCTTGTATACCCGAGGTAAGAAATTAATACAAGAAGCAGGCTATCTGGATGTCGGGATGGATCACTTTGCAAAACCAGACGATGAATTGTTCATCGCATTCCAAGAAAAAAGACTTCATCGTAATTTTATGGGGTATGCAGATCGTTATCGCCCTTTACTCATTGGTTTAGGAGTTTCTTCGATCAGTGATTCATGGAATGGTTTTGCACAGAATGTCAAGCGTGTCGAAGAATATCAACAGATGTTGGATCAAGGTCAATTGCCAGTGGTTAAAGGTCACTTACTTGATGCAGAAGATGTCATCATTAGAAGACATATTTTAGATCTGATGTGTAAAGGTGAAACCAAATTAACCAATGGCTTTTTGGGTAACGAGACGATTTTGGAAAAACTGCAAGAAATGGTAGATGAAGGAGTGGTTCGTATAGAGGTAGACCAGATTATCATCACTTCTTTGGGTAAATCTTTTCTTCGAAATGTATGTATGGCGTTTGATCTGAGATTACAAAAATCAAAAAGCGAAATGCAATTATTCAGTCAAGCTATTTAACGATTAAAAGATGGTGGAAACGAAAGAGATTCAAGTAGCACAGCATTGCTTTCACTGTGGTGATGCAATCGAATTAGCTGGCTATCGTTATGCTGAACATGATTTCTGTTGTTTAGGTTGCCAAACGGTGTACCAGATTCTCAACGAAAATAATATGCAAAGTTATTATCGTTACAATCAGCACCCTGGGAAATCCAAACAGGGAAAAACGGCAGATTTATCCTATTTGAATGAAGCTGCTATAGCGGATAAATTGATCGATTTTAAGGATGAGCAGATCACCATCATTACTTTTTATATACCCGTTATACATTGTAGTTCCTGCATCTGGTTATTAGAAAATTTGTATAAAATCAATCCACATGTAGTCTCCTCGAAGGTTGATTTTATGAAAAAACAAGCTAGCGTCACGTTTAAGCACAGTGATTTATCTTTATATGATCTTGTCGAGCTTTTGGTGAGCATAGGTTACGAACCTAAGATTACCCTTCAAGATGTAGTTAAAGAAGGCAAGAAGGTAAATTCAAATCCATTGATTGCAAAAATTGCAGTTGCAGGATTTTGTTTTGGCAATTCCATGATGTTGAGTTTTCCGGAATATTTTGGACTTGCAGGTTTTGAAAAATCATATTCGGTATTTTTTGGATATGCCAATCTCTTATTTACTTTACCAGTATTATGCTACAGTGCTTCTGATTATTTTAAATCCGCATTTTTAAGTATTCGTCAAAAAAGATTAAATCTGGATGTGCCATTGGCGCTTGGGATTTTTATATTATTTCTCCGCACGGCTTATGAAGTGATTTCACAGACAGGAGCAGGTTTTGGAGATACCCTTTGCAGTTTGGTATTCTTTATTTTGATTGGAAAATGGGTGCAGGAAAGAACGTATTATCATATCTCCTTTGAGCGTGATTATAGAAGCTATTTCCCAGTAGCCGTTACCACCATAAAAGAGGGAAAGGAGAAGTCTATACAACTTGCTGACCTTCACGTGGGAGATCGTATATTAGTACGTAATAATGAAATTATTCCTGCAGATGCTGTTTTGTTACATGGTGAAGCATGTGTTGATTTCAGTTTCGTGACAGGTGAATCCAAACCCATCAGCAAAATATTAGGTGAAGTCATCTATGCGGGAGGCCGCCAAATGGCTGAAGCAATTGAGTTGGAAGTGGTCAAATCTGTATCGCAATCTTATTTAACCAAACTTTGGAATAACGATAATTATAAGCAGTATGATCGTCAATTTCAAACATTTATTAGTTATATCAGTAAGTATTTCACAATTGCTTTATTATTGATTGCGGTATCAGCAACGGTTTTCTGGATGGTAGGCCAAGATGCTAACAAAGCATGGGGAGCATTTACTGCCGTGTTGATTATCGCCTGTCCGTGTGCTTTAGCACTGAGTTCTCCATTTACACTTTCAGCAGCTTTAAGTGTCTTTGATCGAAATAAATTCTATGTCAAAAATACGGATGCTATCGAGCAGATGGCAGCCATTGATGTCTTAGTTTTTGATAAAACAGGTACGATTTCCTCTTCAACAGTTAGCGGTATTGCTTTTGAAGGCTTTTTGACTCAGGAAGAGAAAGTATTGGTCTATTCTGCATGCCGAAATTCAAGTCACCCCTTGAGTCGGGAGATCGTAAAATGGTTAGATCACATAGAACCAGTTCCTGTTGATCGATATGAAGAAAAGATAGGGGAAGGATCAATCACGCAGATTGGAAAATATACCATCAAAATTGGCAGTGCCCGATTTGTTCATGCACCCAAAAACACAGAAGATGCTTCCTATGTATTTGTTTCCATCAATGACAAGGTGAAAGGTAGCTTTGCTATGGAACAATCGTGGCGCACGGGACTTGCTGGTATTATTCATAATTTAAGAAATTATGACCTACACCTGATCTCTGGAGATAATGATCGAAAAAAAGAAGTGTTAAAAGAGATTTTTCCATCATCAACACGTTTACTGTTTAATCAGTCACCGCAAGATAAATTGAATATCATTAACATGTTTAAAGGGGATGGTCGAAATGTCTGTATGATTGGAGATGGTTTGAATGATGCCGGAGCCTTAAAAGCTGCAGATTTAGGAATCGCTGTCAGTGATGATATTAACAATTTTTCACCTGGTTGTGATGCGATTTTGGATGGTGCAGCTTTTCAAAAATTACCTCAGTTTTTTGCCTTTAGTAAAGATGCGGTACGAGTCATTCATTTGAGTTTTTGTATTTCTCTTTTTTATAATGTGATCGGATTGAGTTTTGCTGTTCAGGGAGAAATGTCACCTTTATTTGCAGCGATACTGATGCCAATAAGTACGGTGACCATTATATCTTTTACAAGCTTGTTGACGCGTTGGTTCGCAAAAAGACGGGGATTATAAGTGTTTTTTAGTAATTTGAAATAGTATTATGAGTATCATCTTTATGTTAATTGGATGTAGTGTATTTGTTGCCTTATTATTTTTAGGTGCATTCTTTTGGGCAAATAAAACAGGACAAAATGACGATACCTACACGCCATCAGTTCGTATTTTGTTTGACGATGATATTGAAGAGATTGAATCCAAACAGGAGGACGGTAAATCGTTCCACTAATATGCTGTTAATGGCTTTTTAGTATTTTTCCCTTGTCTGTTATCAATACATAGTGATAAAGAGGAAATCTTTTTACGAGTTTTAACCCTTCTTTTTGCCCCATTACCATGATAGAGGTGCTCAAAGCATTGGCAAACTCTGCAGAAGGGCCATAGATACTCACACTGGTTAATCCAGTTGACGGATAACCTGTCTTGGGGTTGATAATATGAGCATATCGTTTGTTCCCAATTTCAGCATATTTTTCATAGCTTCCGGAAGTAGCGACTGCACTTTCTTCCATTTGGAGTATTTTAATTGCTTTATAAGCTTTAAACGGATTTTTAATCCCGATTAACCAGGGAGTACCGTCGGGCTGATGTCCCCAGGTGGATAAATCACCTGATGCATTGACAATACCGGCTTGAACCGACTTTGACTGCATCAAAGCTCGGCCCATATCGGCAGCATATCCTTTTCCAATAGACCCAAATCCGATTTTCATACCCGGTATGGATAAATAAATACTGCAATTCGTACTGTCCAATATAATATGTTCATAGCCTACTTTTTCTACCGATTTACGGATAGCTTCTTCCGATGGCAATTCGATCATTGTTCCATCAAATCGCCATATTTTATCTAAAGCAACAATACTGATGTCAAAAGCACCGTTTGAATTTTTTGAATATGCGATTGCTCTTTTTGTTAAATCAAAAACCTCACGATCGACCTGTACAGGCTTGATACCAGCATAACGATTGACTTGTGAAATTTGAGTTTCCGGTCTCCATTCTGAAATCAGATTTTCAATACGCGTGACTTCTGCTATAACCAAATCAATATGTTTTCGTACATTTGCTGTATCTTGGTCTACAATCGTTATCTCAAATATGGAACCCATTAAAGTAACTTGTTTTTTTAACAAAACTTGGGCATGACCTAAATGGATAATCAGTAAAAATATAGTAGTAAAAAAAAACTTCATGATTTTTTGCTGTTAGGATTAATAACAATCGGTTAGAATCTGATTGTTATCCTTGTAATACTGAAGTATTTTGCCTTTTTGAGATTGTGTAATTCCATCCAGAACCTGCTCAACATCTCGTTGCATATGAAGTGATCCACAGATCATAATGACACCACCGTTTTCTAAATGTTCTAAAAAAAGTTGAGCATCTTCATGGATGAGATCCATGACATATTGAGCCTGTAACTCTCTTGAATAAGCGAAATGGAATGTTTTCAAATGCTCTTTTTCAATTTCCTCTTGAGCAAATTCTTGATAACGTTTTGTGACGGTATTGTTATATCGAAAACCAGCATATAAATGAAGTGGTGTTTTCTTATTGTTTTGGATCATTCCTAAAAATGGTGCTATACCAGTTCCATTGGCAATCATAATGACAGCAGGAGCCTTAGGAAAATGAAATTCGGGATTACTCATGATGCGCGCATGGATCAATTCATTGTCCTTTAGATCATATAGGAAATTTGATCCTAATCCATTAGGATGTAGTTTTACTTCCAGCTGAATCATACCATCATATTGACAGATCGAATAAAAGCGTTCCCTGTGGTCATTTGCGGGGTAGATGGCCAAAAGATCACCAGATTGAAACTTGACCTTTTCAGTAGGTTTCAATATAATCGTAAATGTAGCATGGTCTTCTGTTGTTTTTTTGACAACTTTAAGTTTTTTTAGCCCCACAACTTTTGTTTGGTACAGCGATGGCGCAGTTGCTAATGCGAGGCATGATTTTTCACTCCAATGATGAACCCAGTTCGTAAACTCATGTATAGATCGATCGTTTACCTTATGCAGGTCGAGGAAACGAGTGGCCCACTCTTGTGCTGCAAGAACTTGGTCCATACGTTCTGCGTAAGCGCAATAATCGGGATAAGCTTGTGAACCAAAACCAATGACACTGTATTGCAGCTGTTGTTCTTGAGGAATTTTCAAAAGTAGCTCTTCAAACTTCGAAGCACCAGTTGGCGCTGTTCCTATTCCATAAGTAGAGGTGAACACCAAAAGATGAGCTGCTTTTGGAAACTTTTGATATTGGTTCATCCCAGTTATAAAGGAATGTTTACCATCTGCTAAAAGTTGCTTGTGAATTTGGTTTGCAAAAAATAAGGTGCTACCATTTTCTGAACCCACTAAAATGACGATTTCAGCATCAGTCGCTTTGTATTTATTCTTAATTTTGGTTTTAGTTCTTCTAAATGTAATAACAAATCCAGTATAGATAAAGAAAATGATATTTAAAGAAGCAAGTCCCAAAATCACTGCCCATATCACATTTGTTCTTCCCGTATGAATATCGAGACTTAACTTTTCTAGTGCTGCCGTGTAGGGATATTTTGTTTCTTTTATTATTGCTCCATTAAATTGATTAACAGTGGCAACGCGATCCTTAAATTTTATCGTATAGAATTCTTCTGGATCATCATCCATAAATGGGAATTCGATTTTTTCAATATCAGCTAATGTGTGCTGCTTAAAGATTTCAAAATCTTTAACATCAGCTTTTTCAGTATGGACGTCAATGGTATGGTCAATGTTTTCATTCGATTTCTTCATAAACTCCATTCTGGCCATAAATAAATAGGTTCCCGTTAATGCAATCATTAAAATAGGAATTAGGAAAAGCCTTCCACTCACAACATGGAAATATTGAGCAAAGAAATCTCGATTTATTTTAGAAAAGAAATGACGCAGGCCTTGTTGGCGTTTAAGAATAAGAACGATACCACTAATGGTAATCAATAAGAGTATAAAAGATACTACACCTACTATAATTCGTCCCGTTTCATGAAGAAATAAGGATCGGTGTAAAGCTGTGGTCCATTGAATGAACTGACTTTTAGGTTTGATCTCTCCTAAAACCTCGCCAGTTGTTGGGTTGATATAGCCTTTAATCGTATTACCTTCTTCATCTAAAGCATCAATACGAACAAACTGATTGTGGTCAACTGCTATTTCAATAATTTCGGGATACACCTTTCGCAACTCCGGAATGGATTGAGAAAGGTGTATGGTATTGAGATCTGCTACTTGGTATGCCTGTGTTTTTTCGTTAACTGCATCAATCGCCAATATAATTCCGGTAAAGGAAAGAATAAGTAAAAATAGGGATGATACTATCGCAAGAGCTAAATGTGCATACCTCCAGATGGATAAAGTCATTTAATTATTGAACTTTACTTAATTTTACAAATTTAATATAACCCTTTCCACTAGCGCGTTCAGCTAAAGCCTCTGTTGTCAATGGAATTTCGACATCAGTTATATGGTATTTTTGTTCTTCAACGGCTGATTCAAAGCGCAGCTTATATCCTTTGTTTAATTTTGTGTCGTCAATTTCGATGGTTCTCATTGCGCGGTCACCACCACCAACAGAAGCACCAGTGATTGCACTCAATTTAACATTCGATTTGGTTTGAAATTTATGCCATTCTTTTAGCGTATTATACCATTGCTTATCTGGTCCTAAAACAGAAAGTGTCTTTTCGTAAGCTCCCTTAGGATTGATTAATGAGATGATGATATATGCACCTTCACCTTCGTAGCTATTCATTTGAATCATGCATTTGAACTTACTTGATTGTGCAAATGAATGGGAACTAAAAAGAGTAACAAGGAATAAAAGGAGTATAAATTTTATAGAAATTTTCATGCTATTATTTTAAGAAATCGATGGATACATTGTTTTTTGTAAGAAATTCATTTTCTTTTGCTAGATCATATGCTGTTTCATCAAAAGATGTGATCAGTTCTTTTTTAGCACCTAATGAAATCAATTCTTTAAGAACTGTGTCATCCTTTGCAATTAGAGCAGCTTTATGCAGTGGACTCATTCCGTCATTATCTTGGGCATTAATATCAGTCCCTAATGCCGCAATTCTTTTGATTAGGTTTAAGTTCTCTTTTGCAACTGCTAAATGTAAAAGAGAACTTTTATTTTTTTGAAGTTCTGTTACAGCTAAACCATTATCCTTTAATAGGATCAATTTTTCTTCAAAACTATGATCTTGAGGAGCACGTTGACCACCTTGTCCTTGTGGAGTATTTTCGGTATATGAATTTAACCAATAATACGCCAAGTTATTTCCCTCCTTACTGATGATTTTGATATCTGCTCCATTTTTTAATAACAGTGCCGCAATTTCTGATGAGCCATTTGCGATTGCTTTTGTCAATGCAGACTCTCCTTTGTCATTAACTGCATTTATATCGGTTGTTTTGGATAATAATAATTCGATCAATTTAGCATCTTTACCTGCAGAAGCAACCATAAGAGCTGTATTTCCTTCATTGTCAGCCTTGTTAACATCTACGTGTTTAGACAGGAAGTAATTGATGACTTCCATGTTTGGTCTGCGTACTAAGGCCTGTAAGATTGTAGCACCATCTTTATTTGTCGCTTTAGGATCTAATTTTAGTGTTTCCACTAAGTATTTGTAAGTTTCGATACCGTTAGTAACCTGTCTAGATCCTTGTGTTGCGAAGAAAAGAGCATGATTTGTTGGTTTTACTCCTCTTTTAATAAGTTTTTCGATGATATCTACATCGCCTAATTTTGAGGCATAGTCAACAGCCGTTCGGCCAAAGTTGTCTTTATCTGATAGCGATAACCCTTTAGAGACAAAGTAGTCAGTAATAGTTAAATCATAGTCTGCCGCCACCGACAATAATAATAAAGTAGCGCCATCTTCATATTTTTGTTTTGGATCTACACCAGCTTTAAATAGAAGATCATATACAGCTGTGTTTTTATTTCCTGTTGAAGCGGCATAAGCTGCAATTGGAAAACCATGGCTATCTTGATAGTTGACATCAGATCCTTTCGATATTAAGTATTGTACGAGTTCAAGATTTCCTGTAGAAGCGGCCCAATGTAAGTAACTGCGACTGTGATGCGTCTTTTTAGTCACGCTATTCCCTTCTTGTTCAATTAAATATTGAATGACATCATTTGGGGCTTTATTTAGAATAGCGGTAGTGACGGGATCGAATGAAGCTGCGTTTGGTTTTGATGGACTATTTCCTTTCGCTATTTCAGTTTTAACAGCAGCTAAATTTGGCGAACCTTTCCAGAAATCAGCATTCATCAGAGAGTTATTATTTTGGGCTTTCCCATAAAGTGCAGATAATAATAAGGCTGCTAGAAAGATCTTTTTCATATTATCGAGTTAAATATCTTGATGTGTTTGATTTATTTATACTAAATCTAAATAGTGAACAAATCTATAAAATATAATGTAAGTTTTAGAATAAAAAGTAAAATTTATTGAACAGAGTCATAGATAATGATAGGCAGTTGTTACAGTGTTGAGGATAAACTTCCTCATTGCTGCAATAGATACTAGGCACGTAGAAAATGTAACGCTTAATTTGATACGCTATATATTAAGAGTCAATGTACCTATGTAGTGTTCCACTATAAAAGCATACCAAATCCTGACCAACTTCGTATTTAATACCGGTATAATAGGGGTATAACAGGGGGTTTATAGGGGGTTAGTAGGGGTATACCCCTACTAACCCCCTATAGACCCTACCTAATATCTGATATATGCCCCACTTAATGGTTAATTTGATGTTTATTTGGTTCGGATATGTTCTCCTGGAAAGGTTTATAAGATAAAGTGACGAAGTGACACAGTAAAGAAGTAACATAGTAATGAAGTAAGACAGTAACGGAGTAAAGAAGTAACATAGTGAAGAAGTGAACCAGTGGCGAAGTAACGAAGTAACCGAGTAATAGGAGATGGGACCGGAACAGAGATGACCACCGCCAAACTAACAGCCTGCCGGTATGAATGCTATCAATAATATGCCAAAAGGTAATCCGCGATTGATCAAACCGATCTGGGCAGCTGATATGGATCCACTTTGATAAAATTATCATCCAGATTTCTAGCTCTTTACCGTGTCGCGGTAAACTATTTCCGTAAAAGGTTAGGAAGTGAAGGATAAAAGTTCCTATCTTTGCACCACTCCGCAAGGGAGGAACGGCTGATCCGAAAGGGGAAGCACTGAGAAAAGAAGGGTTTAATTTAGTTTAAACGCAGAAACGAAAGGAAAACGAAAAAAATAAATTTTCACATTTATTTTGGAGATACCAAAAAGATTTCTACCTTTGCAGTCCCAACGGAAACGAAGGGAAACAAAACAAGATCGATACCGGCGCAATGCCGACATCATATAGAGCCGAA